>Ga0214544_1000034_pt1 | contig 147377 bp, 52 predicted proteins | sample CNSS3metaG_FD_160074 | JGI IMG/M metagenome (GOLD analysis project Ga0214544, IMG submission 160074) | Root nodule microbial communities from cowpea collected in UCLA plant growth center, Los Angeles, California, USA - CNSS3 | ecosystem: Host-associated > Plants > Roots > Nodule | place: USA...
TATATATACGAAGATTATATTTGTTTATTTCTTGTGATCAAGAATCGATGAGAAATTAGGTACATTGTTTTGATATTCGATGAAAATATAAAAAGATGAATAATAAGTTATGAGATTAATCATCATAAGTTATCATGATAATATCAAAGTTGAGTTCTTATAACTCATAACTCAAATAACTCAAAAAAGTTCTCACACAGAGAAATCTCATTTTTTTATAAAATACATATATATATATATATATATATATATATATATATATATATATATATTTTGTCCTGCAAAGTGTATTTGTTCTTATTGGACGAAGATTATCCTTGATCCTCAAACTTCTCTTAATGTCTATTATGTGTAGATTGTCATCCTCAGTAATCTTTTATTCATTCTCCTTGTTTTTGTTTGGTCGGGTACATGGTATCCTCTTCTTAGTCTAATGGTTGGCCATCTGATCTACATCTACTAGGTACACTCCGATCGTTGACCATTTAATCCATTGGGTATAATATCCTTTTGTAGGATAAATTAGACAATACCCTCTACATTCAACATTAATTCTCAATAACTAATATTTAATATACATTAATATTGCATTTAATCTTTATCATATGAATCATTATCTCCTATATTTAATTAAAATATGAAAATTTATAAAGAAAATAAAAGAAGACTCCCTCATGCAATTTGGGATCCTCATTTTGGTCAACCAGCTATAGAAGCTTTTACTTTAGGGGGTGCTCTAGGCTTTGTTAATATAGCCTATTCTGGTGTTTATCAGTGGTGGTATATAATCGGTTTACGTACTAATGGGGATCTTTATACTGAAGCTATTTTTCTATTAATACTTTCTATTATATCTTTAATAGCAGGTTGGTTACAACCAAAATGGAAACCAAGTCTTTAGTGGTTTAAAAATGTTGAATCCCGCCTCAATCATCATTTGTCAGGACTATTCGGAGTAAGTTCCTTGGCTTGGATAAGGCATTTAGTTCATGTTGCAGTTTTGGGATCCGGGGGAGATGGAATAATTTATTAGATCTTTGGCCACACCTCGAGGGATTAGATCCATTTTTTACATGTCAGGAAAATCTTTATACTCAAAACCCAGATTCCAATAATCATATATTTGGTACTCCTCAAGGAGCAAAAACTGCTATGCTAACACTTCTCAATTATTAATTTATCCGCAAACTCAAAGTTTATGGTTAACTGATATTGCATTATATCAATAATTATTAAGGAGGGATATTATTTATGGAACATAAACTCAATCTATATCAACAAAGAATAACACTTTAATTACAAATCTTAAAATAAGATAATAATTTTGATCCTTATACGAAATTTAATTTTCTTATAAGTCAATGTAAAATTTACACCTACATCTTGATTCCCTACAATTTCATATATATTACATCATGTATATCATAAGTACATTAAGAATTTATTTTATACACATATACATACCATGAGTTTAGAATGTTAAAATGATTCAACCGATTCATTGTAATTTAGTTAAAAAATAAGTTAATTCAATTAGTCTTACTTTTTAGTTGATATAAATATAAAGATAACAATTAAAAGTTAAAGTGTCAATCACTTAAAGCATTCCGACTATTCAAAAATATTAAAAAACATTTCAATCCTTACAAAGAATCTAATTATCAACTTATGTAATTAAAAATAATAAATAATTACAATATATAAATGAAAAAGCAAAATAAAGAATTACTGTTAATAAGTAAACTGAATTTAATTTAATCCATCTAAAACGAATTGACTGTTTTTCAGTGAATTGCATTGACTCGCAAGTTTAACAACTAGAGGAAAAATTAATGAATTAAATAAATTTAAAAATTATTATGTTTTAAAGTTAAAATACTCTATTGTAATTAATAATTAAAATTTGATTTATAAGTGTTATTAATTTATATTATAGTAATATTTATATTTATATTTATATTTATATTAAGATCTAATATTTGAAATTATTTATTATTTTAATTTGTAATTTACAAAAAAAAAAAATCGTCGAAGGAAAGAAAAGTAAATAAATATCAACTTGCTCACCAAATTAATGAGAAAATCCTTATTTTGCCAACTATAATTTTTTTAAGGAAAGTTGCTAACCATGTAATTCCTTATCTGTATATTTTAAGACTTCGATCTATATTTTTTATCCAATAAAATAAACAAATTTAACCTTACTTATGAGAAAATGACGTCCTCATATTTTAAATAGGCAAAAAAAATATGGGTTTGAATTAATTTTATATTTAGTCCAATTTTGAAAGATACATTTTTTAAATTTAGATTTCAAAAAATTATATAAAAATACTTTTCAAACTTTATTACATGTAAATGCTACAATTAAGATAAAAAATCATTCTTCAAAATAAAAACTTTAATTCAAAATTTTTAATTAGCTGAATTTACAATTTTACATTTTTATTACCTGAATTTCATGACTTTTAAATATATTTTTTCAACACCACATGTTACATCTTAAAATCATTAACTAATTAACAACATCTATAGTTTTTGTTTAATGTTTGATGTTTATTGATTAATTAGTTAATATATTTACAAGAGTGGGAATTTGTTTACCCTATACTTCCTTATTTTCATAAGATATTTTAGAAAAGATGTTGTTTAAAAGATAAATCAATCTAAAGTTTTGTCTTGAGTAAGGATGACTAATGCTAAGTATTAATTTATCAATATGATCTTTTTGATGTTTAGATTGATGACTTAAATTAAAATAATTCATAATTGTTAAGTTATTAATAGAAACATATGCATATGCATATATGTTTGTTCTTTTTTCTATTAATGAATAAAATTATTATGATTGTTATATTATAATTATATAATTAAATATAAATAATTTTTATAATTTTTTAAGTAGTTTTTATTTATTTTGTAGTTAACTTTTTAAGAATTAAAATAACAGTAAAGTTAAAAAAAAAATATCAAATCGAAGAAATAGTTACATTTAAACGAACGTTTACTTAAAAATAGAATATTAATAAAACAATTAATTTAATTTTAAAATAAAAAATAATATTAATAAATTAATTATTTTAATTTAAAAATAAAATTGAAAAAATAAATATGAACATAAAAGAGAATATTCTTTTTTATGTGTATATAGATATTGATTATAATAAAAATAATTAATTAAACAAAATTAAATATTTGTTGAAGTATTTTTGTTTTCCTAAAGGTTAAATACGTCTATAATCATCTTAAAATTAGAAATATTTTAAATTTAAAATTTTCTCTGTCATTGTAGAATGACGATAACGACTATTCCCTCTATATAATAAACAAGGCATTTAAGGTTGTCTCCCCTAAACAAGAAAAAAATTTAATTATTTAATTCTCAATCCAATTTTACTCACTTTATACATAGTCTACTCTTTTCATTTTTGTATATATTGATTAAATTAAATTGAACTCATAATATTTAAGAAGCAACTTGATATAGGCTTCTTACTCTCTGTAATTATTTTCTTAATTATCGAATTATACTACATTAATAGTCATTTTACAAATTATACATTTATTTTTTTAAATTGAAAGATAATTCAATTACTTTTTCTTAATGTAATCAATAAATGAACTGCATGTTATATTTATTCATTATTAAGTGATTTCTTCTTTTACTTCTTCAATTGCATTTACTACAAGCATTCTCTTAATTATTTTAATTACCAAATTATTATTACACGTGACAATCAAGTTGGTAAACTCAAATATTGTTAGCGATTTTTTGTCACAAATTTCACAATTTGATTTATTTGTGAAAGTATCAAATTGTAATATTTGTTGAAAATATCACTGATAAATTATAAGATATTTTTGTCGATAACTTATCATTATAATTATCGAGGAAAAAAATTAATATCGTCTATCGATAAATTACAATTCATATTATCAATGAATGTTTTCTTCAATAACTTAACATTACAAGTACTAGTAGTCTCAATTTGTTGGTAAATTTGTCAGCAATTTGGGCGACAATTTTATCGTTCAATTTGATGAAGTTTTTTATATATTAAAGGGAGATGGGTAAGAAGAAGAGGAGAAGAAAAATAAGATAAGTGGAGGAGAAGGTGGTGTGACATGGGGATGACTATATGTGAAGCGATGGTGGCTTGATGGTGACATGAAGGCACGACGATGACATGGTGGTGGTTGTTGGAGATAGAAAATGAGGTGGAGGAAGAGGAAGACAAATTGGAATGAGAGAAGAAGGAGTTGGAGGTGGCAGTGGTGACATTACAGTGACGAGGAGGAAGAAGATGAAGAAATGAAGAAAAAACATAAGAGAGGGAAGGAGGAGACTCATTCGCATATTTTATCAACAGATGTTACTAACGGTCAAAATCTGATAGTAATTGATGTATATTTATCGACGGATTCATGGTCATCAATAATTATCAATCAATTTCTCCAACTGCCATAAAAGTTTACCGACAACCACTTCATTGACGAATTTTTAACCATCATTTGGTTCGTGAACATAATTTTATGACAAATTTACGTTGTTAATAATGGATTATACATGTTAATAATATGCAATTTTCTTGTTTTATTTATCTTTAACTAATAAAGTTTATTTTTTTATTTTCAAAAATAAAATTTTGATAATAATAATGGATTTAATAAAAAAAAATCGGATGCACTGATATTTTAAACCTAATCACATTAAATTATATAGTAACCAATACTTAAATAATATTGGATAAAGAATATATAACGATATTCGATAAAAAAAAACTTATTTAACCATTTTATAATTATCAGTACCTTTGTTTTTCATCGTCATGTATAATTGTATTGTTCCTGGAGAAAAGTCTTTTCATTTATTTTACTATAGTACTTGTAATAATCCAAAAAATTGTGAGAAGCAAAGTGTTTAATTATTATATTGTCTATGCAACATTAATAATTATATGTGAAAGTGAAAATGTCCTTCTTGGTTAGTTAAATATTTTCACCATTATCATATACTTAATGCTAAATGTTATGATGACAAAAGATATTTACATGATAAAATGAATTAAAAGTTATATATATATATATATATATATATATATATATATATATATATATATATATATATATATATATCATAAAAGAGTGTTCTTCTTCGTCACTCAAATATTCTCATCAATATCATAAATTTTTTGTTTGAATAAAATGAATTTTGACTTTAAAATAATTTAAAAAGTTAAACATGTTTTAGTCTTTTAAAATTTAGTAAAAATTAAAATTATTTTATTTTCAAAATTTTGACTCAATTTAGTGTCTCAATTTTAAAAATGTGTGGATTTATCTTTTTAACCAATCCTTGTCAAGTTTATTTAATATTTTAAATGTGTTTCATGATACATTTGAGTTGTTTACACCATTTGATACATTTCTGCTTTAATGGTAGTCGATCGAGAACTGCGTTTGAAATATCAAATAAACTTAGTAAAATTTTGTTAAAAGAAAAATTTTGTTGAGAAAAACTAAATTTACACATTTCTAAAGTCGAGTCACTAAATTTGACCAAGATTTTGAAGAGAGAATGCTAATTCCAATTTGCATTGAAAGTGAAAGAACAAAAAATTTATATTGAAAAAAATATTAATACTAGTATATCAGAAATTAAATATTAACTATTTTGAGATAAACTATAAATATTACTTATTTTTTACGGTAAAAAGATTATAATAAAAGAATAATTATAAAAATAAAACCGTTTATGTTATCAAAATTTACATTAAAATTGTACAAAATTGTATATGTAACTATACAGTTATCTGTAGTTATTTTTTATAATGTTATAATTATATGATAAAAAACACGTAATTTTTAAATAAAATACAAATTAGTTATTAAATATTTTAATTTTTATTAACAATTACATAACAATAGGAACTAAAAATTTATTAAGAAGATAAAGATAAAAAAAAGAAAAAGAAAAAGAAAATTGTATAAAAATTAGTTAATAAATCTAATCTTACTATTAATTGTTATAGATAAATTAAATAAAAGTTGGATTGGAGGTTATTTTAGAGAAAAAAATAAATAAAAAACTATCTGGATAAGCATTAGGGTCTAGATAATAAAGAAATTAAATAAAATTATTGTTTTCAGTATAAATATTAGTTTTTTTAAAGGGAAGAAAGGTAGATAGAAAGAAAAAAATGCTTAGGTTCTGACAAAACAGTTGAGACGGTGGAAGAAAAAAGTTCGGATAAAATCAAGAATTCAATCTGAAGTTGAAAACAACGGTTGTGAAACAACATTAAAAGCGTTATGTTTTGGGTTAAGAAATGGAAAACAACGGTAAGGCGTTTTAATGCTCTGTCGCTGCTTTTTGCTTTGGTAGTCGGGGCCTTTAAATGCCATTTTCAGAGTCTCTTAAACACTCTCCCCACACATTCTACTATAAAACCCTCCTTCGATCGAACGATTTCATCGAACAAACATAATTACTTTTCTATGATGTAGCTATTGTGCTATTGTCTCGGCTCATTCAAACCTTAAATTTTTTTTTTTATTTTGAGGTTTTGATTGAGCCGTGCCAATATCTCAATGCTATTTCATCTTTTCTTGTCTGGTACAAGGTCAAACACAAATACGGAGGTAGTTAACTCCCTTTCGCTGCTTTCAATTCTTTGTTTGTTACATGTGAATCCGCTACATATCAATGTTGGCTTAATAGACAGAGAAAAATTCATTTTATAGTGGAAAAGTATTTGTTTAAATGATCACTACCATTTCTTTTGCTAATTTTACATTTTGTTTACGATAATGTATTGTTACGATAATGTATTGTTACGGAGGGAGTAACTTTTTGTCATTTGTATTTTTTTTTGTTTTCTGTGTTTTGTATTGTACTGTTTTTCTTATTTTTTCATTCCTGGTTCTTAACCGTAACCAGCTTCAAAAGGCTTTTTTTTTCTTCAGATTTTTATAAATTTGTTGTTGTTGGATACTGTGATCCTCTCATTATATTGACGCAACTCCACATCAAACTGGTTTAAAAAATTTATTTTTATTACATTTCAACTATTATATGTCAATCTAGATTTATTTTATAGAAGCTAAAAACAAACTGATGAATGGACAAAAGAGTTTTTTATTTTAATTAATGTTATCCTTATTAAAATTTTTATAATTTTGGTTGTTTATTATTTGTTTTATTGAAAGTAATTAATATTATATTAAAAGATAACATAGTTATTTCACTTCTCGACGTTTATGTTTTTAAAACATTAAATATTTCTGTGTTTAATTTTTGTTATTTATTGTATCATTTTATTGAAAGTATAAATAGATAAAAGTAATTAATATTACATTAAAAGCTAACATATTTATTTCACTTTTCGACGTTTATGCTTTTAAAACATTAAATGTTTTTGTGTTAATTTTTGTTATTTATTATCTCATTTTATTGAAAGTATAAATGGATAAAAGTAATTAATATTATATTAAAAGCTACAATATAACTTATTTCACTTCTCAATGTTTCTAAAACATTTAATGCATTAATTTATTTTTTCATTTAAAATTCAATTTATGATGTTAGCAATGGAGGGTTTAACATAAATGTAATTTTTTTACTCATATTACGATGTTACATTTATGTATCATAAATAGTGATATTTTTTCTTTTATAAAAGAGAAAAAGGTGGGACTAATCTATATATATACACGTACGGGTGTATTTTAACAAATATTTCACTGTGTTGTGTATTTTCTTTCAACTGTACACCTATAATGAAAAAAACAAAAAATCACATAAATTTTATTGAAAGAGAATTACTTTATCCGCAGAACTTTTTTTAGCTAATATTATAACGGTGTTATAGAATAATACAAGTTGTTTCTGAATATCTTTATAACATTTCACTATTCATGATTAAAGTGTATTGTATTTTATATTTGAGAATGAACATTTGTGTACAGGATAATTGTTTTGAGATCGGATGGATATTATTTGTAACTGATTTACACTGTACTTTTTATATTTTAAAATAATTTTTTGGTAAAAAAAGTATATATTTATATTCTATAATAAACTCAATATGTATTTTTTTTAAATTGTATTTACTTTTACTTTGTATTATTATCTTTGGTAGTTGTTACAATAACTGTTATTTCTATTTTTTTTTTCATGAAATTTTATTTGTATTAATTTTTTATTTTTTCTGAATATAATAATGTTATTTTTTCTTTGGTGTGATTCGTGTTATCTTTGCAATATTATTCATTAATTATTTTATATTATGTTTTTATATTTTAGGTAGAATATATATTGTTTAATTATATTCTATAAATCAATTCAAATATCAATGATATAAATATATTTTGATGTTCGAGAAATATAAATGAAATTCTAAAATTAAATGCACAGTAAGTTTGGATTTTAGATTGTTTATCATAAAAAAAGTGTGTGAAAACTTTTATGAGGTGAAAGAAGAACCGTGCTTCATTGATTTTAGTATAGTTGCAGAGTCTATGCAGATTATTAATTTCTTTTTTAGTTTTTTCTTTTAAGTTAAGATGATGGACAATGCCATATACGGAAAATGCAAGGTGTTTGTCAAAGTTTTTAATATAAATTGACTAACCCGGTAGATGTAATTGAAACAATTAAAAAGAATTCAAATTATACATGTAAATTAATGGATATTTGTAATAGCTAAAACTAATCCTAATTAGATATTAATCGTTCTTAACTGTTTTAAGAGTTATAAATTATATATTATAAAATGTCATAATATTTAGGATTTAGATAAATTGGAATTATTGAATGATTGAATTGTTAAATTATTGAATTGCGTTATGTAGATAGTAATGGTCAGTTTATCAACTTTCTTGGTGTTAATCAGAACAAGACTATAGTTCTGGGTCTAAGTTGTTTCTTCATCGACTTCATTCTTCTTTTTGTACCTCCATAGTTTGATGTGGACCAGAGGTGTAGGCCCAATTGAACCCAACACAATTTTTGTACTTGTTCTAAATTATATGTAAAAAAATCCCACCAATAAAAAAAATTAAACAAAAAAAATTACTATTGAAGAGATCAAATCATATATTAATAATTATAATAAGGCCATATATGAAAAGATTTTCTATAATAATATATATTAAAAAAATGAGGGGTGATCCTAGTAGTGGACATTAGTTGTTGGTGTTGAAATTGTTGGTTGGTGAGACTAGGATCCAAATGGACATTCACATGATACATGCCTTTCAATTAATAAAGTTTCTGCTCCAATATTGTAGTAGAAGGATATTGCTGAAGGACCTTTGCGATAAGATCACAGTCACGAAAATGATAAAAAAATGAAAGATCACGATCACGTTATCTTTTCTTTTTGAACCACATATTGTAGAAAAATAATTTATTTTTATAGTACCTATTGGGTGTAAATAGTATGCATGCACTTATTGGGTTTAAATATAAAACTCCCATAATACCTATTATTGGGTTTAAATAGTATGTATGTACTTATTGTTATCGTGACAAGAGAGAAAATCTTAAGTTTATATTAATACATTTGCAATGTGATAAGTGTGAGGATAATTAGCGAATAAATAACTCTGAAAAATGTTTGTTGGTGGCAGATTAATAAAATGGGGTCAAACGAAAACACGAAGTGAACGCACTTTAAAATATAGATAATAATATACTTAATTAATTCTTAGATTTTTTATAAATTTAAGTGTTTTTTAAATTTTATTACTTTTTTTTATTAGATAAATATTTAAAAGTTATATATTTTTTAATTAAGTTTTTACTTTTTTATTTTTTAATTAATTGATGTGATTACTTTCTTTAATTTGTGAATACAAATAAATAAGATGATAGAATGACATGTAATAGTTATATCACTTGAAAAAATAAATGAAAAAATTAATTAAAAAGTGTATTTTTCTTTTAATACTCAATAGAATTTTAACAAAAACTATTTTAAAATATATTTAATTAAGTTTTAAGCATTTTATGTTAAATTCAAGTTTTTCTCATTAAGTCCTTAATAAATATTTTGATCTATTTAACACTCAATTTTTATATTTTTAAGTTGTGTCCCTTTTATCTTTTTCTGTTAACCAATTGAAAGACGTTAATATTATTGTATCTCATCATTAAGATATTAATTGAAAGACGTTAATTAATAGTTGTGTAGAAATTTTCAGCTCCTCATTAAGATATATACAGAAAAACTCTCAAAATTCGTAAAATTAAAAATACCAAAAAACAAAATTGAGTAATTTGAATCCTAATGTAAATTCAACAAGCAAAATAAAAATCATAGAATTGAACTACAATCCCAAGAAAATGGGTGTACTGTATAAGGATAAATATTGGTAGACATAGACAATATGAGATTCAATAAATGTAATATGTTAACACCTTCAACAAAAGGACTATAGAATAGAAGAAAGTAATGAGATATGAGAGAAGTCACAAAGAGATATAAGTATAAAACGTAATCATAATTAATTATAAAAACCTACTAACCATAAATGAGGATAAATATTGGTAGACATAGACAATATGAGATTCAATAAATGTAATATGTCAATACCCTCAACAAAGGACTATATAATAGAATAAAGTAATGAGATATGAGAGAAGTCACAAAGAGATATAAATATAAAACATAATCATAATTAATTATAAAAGAATAAAAATGACTAATAATTATCTTATTTATAAACAAAATTATAATTCAATATTATTACTATATTTTTTCTTAAACATAATTTTATAATTAATTTAAAAAATAAATAATAATACTATTTTTTTTAAGCTTTATTTTGTTGGAAACCTTATTCGGTTTACTTTTGAGCCGGTGCTTATGAAATGCTTGAAACTTAAACTAATTTCTAACCATTTTTTAAAATTTTGATTTCAGTACAATTATAATAAAAAACTGGTTCAGAATTATAAATTTTAATCGATTATCAAAATTTCGTTTCAATTCTATTGTGTAGAGATATTCTGACCTTCCCCTCCCTCCCCATCTGCATTATTTTTTGTTCCACCTTTGATGGCTTCATAGTTTTTCAGTTAAAAACTATTGTTGCCAACCCTGTAATTTGCTCAGCATGCATGCATGCAGACAGAGCTGACTTTTATTTTCAATGTTTTTTCCCCATTTCTACACCTGAATTTGGCTCCTACCATGTGTGTAGAGTCATTTTTGACCATGTCAAACCTACCCTCTCTCTATATACACTCAAATTCTCACCAACAAAATTTTCAATATTCTTCTACTGCACCAAACATGCCCCATGCATAACAATGATGATAGCTACAAATGTTTCAAACCTAATTTTCTGTCCTTTTTCAATTAAATACAAATTATCAGCCATCGCTCAATACAAATGAAATGTTGCTGCAAGTAAAAAACTTGTTTAACAACCATTTGAAAGTCGTATAAAAGTAAAATAATTATATATATATAAAAAAAAGAATAGTAAAATAATAAGGGTTAAATATGTTTTTAGTCTCTCAAGTTAGTGAAATTTAGAATTAGTCCATTCTCAAAACTTTCGACCAATTTAGTCATTCATCTCTAAAAATGCGTGAATTTAGTCCTTTTAATCAAATTTTGTTAAATTTATCTGACGTTTCAAGCCCATTTCATGATAGTATTTGAATTGTTTATACCATTTAACACATTTTCACTTTAATGTTAACTCAAATATTATCATAAGATGTGTTTAAAATATTAAATAAATTTGTCAAAATTCGATAAGAAAGACTAAATCTACACATTTCTAAAGATAAATGACTAAATTAATATAAAATTTAGAAAAAAAATTGATTCCAAAATTCACTTAATGAAAATTTTTTTTTAACCCAAATAATAATTCATTTCGGAAGTGGACTTTCCTTCTAGAAGAAGCATGGTAAGAAAAGAAGTTTTCTTTGAAGTGTTTTTTCTGATCAAGGAATGAATGTAAAGTATGTTCATTTCAAAGCTTCGAAAAGTTATTCTTAGATTTTTTTATATCAGCAGTTATTCTTAGACAGGTGAATTATGTGATTTGACAATGTCTTTTACAGATATATTTTATTCTTCAGGGAGCATTTTGTTAGTGTGCTATGAAGTTTAATCTCACTGTAAAGTTATAATAAAGGTTAGTTTAAGGTCTAAAATAGAAAATATTTCAGATGTAATAACCCTAACAACATAAGAAAGTTGTGGTGGTTGGAAAACATATAAGGTAATGTACATAAGCAAAACATTATCTTCAATTATTTAAATTTTTTAACTTTTTTTCCAGAAGTGCTAAACTCTAATATTACTAAAAATGTTTATTAATTAGTTTACCTATAAAAAGCATTGCTAATTGTCACCTTCTCGATTTCATTCCAAAAACATCCTTTCCGATTTTATTTTTCAGGAATATATAGTAACTTCTTGGTATATATTTGATTATTTTAATAAATTTATGATTTATGTTTTTTTAAAGAAAATTATCCAGATAAAAAACACTTAAATTAAAAGAAAAATCCCTCCGAGAAAGGTACATTACATCAGATTCCTAACCTCTTGTTATTTAATTTTGTTTGCTTTTATTCTTCCCATTATACAGATCGTGCTCTCTCAACGACCCTAAGCTAATAGTAGTGCAATAAAAAAAAGAAGCTTCTATGGTTTGGTAGGCCCAGAATTTTTAATCCGAGAGGATAAGGATTAAGGATTACAAAAAAAGCCCATATTCCCGAATAAACCATAGACAGAGTCCCTGTGGGCCCATTATTTTATTTTTTAATTTACTTATTTTTCACCCCATTTTATAAATTTGATTGTGTTTATTATTATTTTATTTAGTCCACAATAAAAGAGAAAAAAAAGCATCTTGATTTATTCGGAGAGGAGATGCGGGAAAGAAATATTTAATTATCCAATGAGCAAAGTTTCAATTTGCTGTGTGTGCCCACTTTGGGCGGAATGCGGGGCCCACTCTGACGTGGATAGCTGGGAACAAACACTCAGCGCCGAAGCAAAAACACTCATTAGTACCTGGAAAGAGAACCCAACAAGATTAAAATAAAAGAGACTCAAAAAGAGTTTTCCGTCAACTGAATCTCCATCGTCTTTCCCCTTCCCTTCCCTTTCTCGCGTTTTCCTTCTCCGCTTCTTCTTCGATTCACGCTCCCCTTTCTCTCTCTCTCTCTCTCTCTCTCTCGGTTATTCTTCTTCTTCTTCTTCTTCTTATTCTTGTTCTTGTTGTTGAGTGTTTGTGTGTGGTGTTGATCGCGTGTGTTCATGGTGATCGAGCATGACATTGAGAGCTGCGGGAGCAGAGCGGTGCAGTTGTCGCATGCTAACCACCCTCGACACCACCGCCAGAAACTGGAGGTGTACAATGAGGTGTTGCGGCGGATTCAGGATTCCGATTGCGAGGAGGCGCACGTTCCCGGCTTCGATGATCAGCTATGGCTACACTTCAATCGACTTCCTGCTAGGTCTTTCACGCTGTTTCCTTATTAATTAACTAACTAGCTAATTGACTTCTGTTCTCACGTTCTCCTCTATATTTGATTTTTTTTTCTTTTGTAAAGCGGTGAAAATGATTGGTAGGGGAATTTGTGGCCAGTGATTTTGCATATTCCTGATTGCTTGTGTTTTTTTAACTGATTCATGCAATTCGAGTGTTTTTCGTGTTATTTTGATTTCTGATGAGATTTGAGAAAAACAAAATGAAGAAAGAAGAAGATAGCTGAGTGATTTTTTTTTGCCTTTTTTTTTTTTTTTTTTTTTTTTTACTTTACTTTTGTAAGTGGATTTGCCAGAGTGGTTTTTGTCCGAGTCTCCTGGTTGGTCACTCTGATTGCTACTACATAGGTACGCGTTGGATGTAAATGTTGAGAGGGCAGAAGATGTTTTGGCTCATAAAAGATTGCTCAAGTTGGCGGAGGATCCCGCATCTCGACCTGCATTTCAAGTTCGGTTAGTACAGGTAATTAAAACACATTTCATAAAGGCTATTGAAGTTCTTTACTCTGTATTTTCACTAGTTTTTACTAAGGCTAGATGTTTTCTCATCTAACGGAGAATTCAGTTTTTTAAACGTTGTGGAGGATACATCATGGAATTGTATGTTCCTTGACTGCATTGTTAGCTGGTAGCAAATTTGGAACTATGTTATATCATTTACTTTATGAGCTTTGAATCCAAGTACAGAGACGTCCTACATACAAATTAGTTTATAACAGTTTCGTCCTTAATGCAGGTATATCCTTTTGGTGGTGCAAATTATACTGATTCCACACATTCAGATCCTTCTGAAATAGAGGATGCACAGAGTTCTCTTAACTATTCTTTAAAGCAGGGGTACGGGTTGTGTGATTTTGTTATCGGTTTTATTTCCATCCCTGCTGTTGCTCAATAAGTGCAGTCCTTTCTTATTATCTATGCACTTGTTTTTATGTTTTCGTTTGTGCCAATTATTTATTTTTTTATTGTCATTTCTTTGTCTCTCTCTTGGGCAAAACAGAATTCATCCACCACCCACATTTGGTTCATCCTCTAATCTTGAAGCTCTTGCTCTTCAAACAACCAAAAATAACATTGAAGATGGGGGAAGTGCTATGAGTGTAACACCATATTTTCACAGGTAATGGATTGCTCACTTCAGCTTTAGTTAGTATCGCTAAAATTTGTCTTATGTTGATAAAGTAGAAACATGTATTATATGATAAGTTTGATATATAGGCTAAGGTAAAATCTCACACTTTGAAGATAATATTTTCGAAGTGCAAGTCTCTTGGTTTATTATTTTTGTCCAACTTTTTAGAGAGAGAGATGTTGCAGAATATTTAACTTTCGTATCATGCATTTTCATCTTTTCATGAATACGTGATAAGCACTGACGTATGTACAGAAAGAATAAATTGTAGAATCAGTCATTAGGTATGTGTTGTTTAGGGTATTGCCAAGGTTGTGAATGCCAACACTCTCGATTACACACTCTCCATATTGAGTTTCTCTAGGGATAGCATGTTGTTTCCATTAGGTTATAGCAGTTAATAAATGTACTAATGTTTTAAAGTTTAACTAGAACTAATCTTTTACTTACTAATTTTAGGCCCATGCACGAGATTACCTTTTCAACAGTTGACAAGCCTAAACTCCTTAGTCAGGTGGTTAATTCTGACTTTATTTTAAAAGTGTTTTTATGCTTTTGTAAACGGTTCTTTAAAATTACTCTGTTATTTTATTTCATACAATCCTTGTTATGTTTTCTTTTCTACTGTATTATTCAGCTTTTGACATGATAGCAAGGAATGTGTCTTGCATTTCTGGGCCGTCAATTGGGTTAGGGAACTTATTGCAACGTAATTCTATGCAGGAGATAGTTATGACTGTAGTTTCTTTTGTATTGATTATGGGCAAATGGTCTGCCAATTGCTGTCAAACTAAAATTATATGTTAAGAGTTTTCATCATAAAGTACTACAAGTTTTAACTTTGCCCAAATATTCTTTTTTCACGCAGTTTAGATTGAGAATTTATGAAGGTACAACTGTAAAAAGCTAAGAAAATCATTCCGCACATCATAATCTTTTCAATTGTCATCTCTTTAACATTTTCTCTTACAAATCTTTGGAGTTCTTAAGCAAGTTTAATTATCAATGTAAAAAGTTTTTCATTGACATCTAATGATATGATTTATCACATCATTAGATGAATTTGACAGTGGTAACGCTTGCGTGAGGTGTCAAATTCATTGCACGATTTAACAGGGTTATTGGATGTCAATGTAATTTTTTTCACATGAAGAGTGGATGAAAATTAAGTTCTTCATTTGTAAGATAGAATATAACAAATGTATTTAATATCATGGCTGTCTGTCAACCTTTACTTGCGTTTCAGTTAACATCAATACTTGGTGAGATGGGACTGAATATTCAAGAAGCTCATGCATTCTCCACTACTGATGGATTTTCTCTGGATGTCTTTGTTGTTGAGGGATGGCCCAATGAGGTAGGATGAAAGTAGCCGAATAATGATCCCATAAAACTACTAGCAAGTATTTTGGGAAATAGAAAGATTTTATGCATCTCTTGATCATCATCTTGCCATGAGTATTACATTATGCATGTCTTGGTCAGCATCTTGCCATGAGTATTTGCACTTTTGATTTTGTAAAAGGATATATAATACCTTTAACTTTTCGTCTCTTTGTGTTATGTTTACCTTTTCATTTCAGTAGATAATGTGTTATTACATCTGTTGTCTGTGACATTTCTAACAAACTTGTTTTACAGATATAAACTGATAATAAATATGGTGGTTTTTGACAAATTAAGAACATTGTGGGGTATGTTATTGAGTATATGTCATTAATTTTTTTCCTTTATTAACAAACAGTTTATGCAAACGATATCTTCAGCCAACAAAATGTGAAACTTTCCAATTTAAACAATTTTGGAGGATGAAGAATTATTTTAAATCATAGCTAATGAAGAAAATTTCTCTTCCTCTATTAAAAAGAGAAACATGAAGAGAGGGAGAAAGAGGGTTGGTCAGGAGAGGTATGCTGCTACCTGATGTCCCTCCTAATAATAGCCAAAGCATGATTGCTGCTGTTGGTGTTGGAGCCAAATTACAAGGCACCTGTTAAGTAGAACAGGGAAGGAGGATTTCATTTCATCTTTGACCGATAGATAAAAATGGAGCATGGTTCAATTATAAGGAATATTATTGCTGCCATTATTTTTTGGATCTTCTGGTGCGTTGTGGCCCATTTTAAATCTCTGTTTCAATTGTTCTTGATAAAATCAACATAGAAAAAGATACTTATACCTCAAACATTCACTGAGTTTCACTTGCTAACAGGTACATACCTAGTAGAGGTGCTATGTCAAAATGATGTATAAGATGGCCTAGAGTATCAGTACAAATATACCTAGACATGCTGTATAAATTACAGTTTCTTGTTTTAACTCTTGTGAAAGACTCGCCCCACAGTTTTTTTAATCATAGATAACTATTTATATGATATTTCTTCTGTTAATGTCATCCATGTGTTCGCAATGCATTGGCTGGTTAAAAAGTCTTAGTAGCTGTGTCTCTTGTACAAAATTTGAGACTTCCTGTTTCAAGTTCTAATTAAATTTATTTCAAAACTAATATAGGCACATTCTGCACAAGCTTCCTTAATGATCATGCAGTTGACTTCCACAACATAATGGAATTGTTATAGCAATAAAATTTTAAAGGAAGATTTGGGGACTCCTTTTGTGTACATCCAAATTGAGGAATAACATTTTGTTGAGTTGTCTTTTTATCTGCAAGCTTTTCTCTTTTTCACTTCTTTTTGTTTACTAATGTAACGGCTCCTTGCAAGAGAGCTGAGCCGTCATGTAATTTATCAGGATTTTGCCTCTCTTACCTTTCTATACATTGATTGTTTTACTTGCAGTTCTTACATGTCCATGAATTCTCTATTTTTATCTAATATTTAATTATTTGCTTTTTCAATTATGTTTTCTATATCCAAACTTATTGAATCTATTGTATATATGTTTTGGCCATTAGGAAACTGAGGAGCTGAAAGGTGTGTTAGAAAAGGAAATTTACAAGGTTAAGGTATATTCTCCTTTTTTATTTTTTCTGTTAGAGATGTAATATAACAACCATTCACGAGTTTTCACTTAACACCTTAATATTTGGGATTGAGAGCTCATGACAATTTCAAAATACTGGGTGCTATATATTTTTGGAAATATCTTAATTTTTTATAGTTGCCATGAACTTTTGATAAAATGACATGTTCATGATTAAGCAGGGAAGATGAGATTATTATTGTTTGAATTTTATTAGAAAGGATTGACATTAATTTGAAGTTTGAACTACATTTGAGTAATGGGAACGTCTGTTAAAATAATTTGTTCTTTACATACATGCACTTCATATAGACAACTGTAATTCATTTCTCCTTTTGTTAAATACTTAATGATATAAACTTTCTTTGATTTGCAGGAGCAGAATATGTCAAATCAGGGCATACATTGTGCTGCCAATGATCATTACCAGCCAAGGATAGAGCAATCCCCTCACTGCATTCAAATACCAACGGATGGAGCTGATGTCTGGGAACTTGATACCAACCAGCTGAAATATGAAAACAAAGTTGGCTCTGGGTCATTTGGTGACTTGTAAGTTATTTTTGCTTGATTATATTTGAACTCAACTAATCCTTGTAGCTGAGGTTTCTCTCTGCATTTCTTTGATATTCCTTAGGTACAGAGGTACATATTGCAGTCAAGATGTTGCTATCAAAGTTCTCAAGCCTGAGCGCATAAGTACAGATATGCTGAAGGAGTTTGCACAAGAAGTTTATATCATGAGGTTTGTTTGCATGATTGATTGTAGTCGTGGAGATTATATTTACCATTACTGAGATATTTATTTCTCATGCTTTCCTGCCTTGTGCTGTAGCTTCCACTTGCTTGTTTATATTCATTTTGTTGCACAACCTAACTACAACAGAGGAATGGAAGTGATGGAGGAATCAATGTTCTTTGATATATTATGCTATTAGTTTCTTATTTTCTATTTAGGATCATGCCTTTAATACTATTCCTGTAAAATATGAACTGTTCCGGCATTATACGTATGGCTAGATCTTTAATGTCTTATTTTTATTTCAGTTTCAAAATCAACAACCCCGGGTAGCTTGATTCACATGCACAGATGTAAAGTTGTGCTACCAATAGTGCTGTTTGATTAAAGTGAAGCATGCTGTAATTTATTTTGTTTCTTAAAGTACTAACATTTCTGTTACATGATTTCAATTCCATGAAATTGGCATCATAGATAGACTGTCAAAATGCATGTATCAAAAGTTCATGAACTTTGACTGAATTACAGTTATGGCATTAACTTCCTTATTTGTCTGACTTAGACCATTCTGGAAAGAATTATATTAACTAAAAATAATATCTCAATTTCAGATATTCACTACATCAAATGCTTCTGAAAACATCTAATAATATTTTAATCCTGACAACTTCACTTGTTTGTGAATCTGTCTTTTTATCCTAGGAAGTGAGTATTAGTGGTTGGTGTGTGGTATCTTTGTAGTCCCGAGTAATCATTTTTCCTTTACTAACTACGATATATCTTGGTTGCAGGAAGATTCGACACAAGAATGTTGTTCAGTTCATCGGCGCATGTACCAGGCCCCCGAATCTTTGTATTGTTACGGGTAAATAGGAAAGAATCCTGAGAATTTATGATGTTGCATGATTCTATTTCAAGAAGTTTGTTTGTTTAGAGGGTGTGCTTTGGTTTAATGATAATGTTACTGCTTTGTGGTGATCATCAATTTTAGTTGTGGAAACAACCTCTCTGCTTATGGCAGAGGCTGCATACATTTCGACCCTCCCCACATCCCTTAATGCTGGAAGCATTGTGCACATGCCTTCCTTTCATATTCATATTGCTGCTTTATTTTTTACTTTATCTAGTTTTAGAATTGGTATAATATCTGTGCTTACCTATGTATGCTTTATCTAGGAATTGTAAGATGGTTTGGGTGCCTTTTTCAGTCCACTGGTAATGCAATTTTAATGCTTATGTGCTCATGTTTATGACTTTATCAGAGTTTATGTCTAGGGGAAGCTTATATGACTTTCTGCACAAACAAAGAGGTGTATTTAAGCTTCCATCTTTGCTAAAAGTAGCAATTGATGTTTCCAAGGGAATGAACTATTTGCACCAAAATAATATAATTCACAGGGACCTCAAGACTGCCAATCTTCTGATGGATGAAAATGAAGTAAGAGGATTCCATGAATATTGAATGCACGCATTGATACTGTCTGTTGCATTTTCAGTGTTATTATGGTCCATGTTTCTATGTTCTCTGCATAATATTTTGGTTTTGTAATATAATTTCTGTACTTTTATGTTCTCTATTACCAAATATCATCATACTAATCTTTTGTGTTGTGACAAAACAAAAAGAGATTTGTTTACGTATTGGAGTACGCTTTACTGAATAAAGAACAGCTATAATCATTGATTAAAAAATCAATGGTTGAAATTGTGATAAAATACATGCACATATCTCAATCAACGTTTTCCAAATGAACAAATATAACTGCACTTTAACCCATCACTTGGAGGAGTCAAATGCTTGAATCTAAAAGGCTACTAGCCTTGTGGGTATCTGTCCCCTTTCTTCTTCATACTAGTATTTGGTCCTATATTTATCAATGAATGAAAATTGTTTGTCATCTTGACTCACAATAATCACCATAGTCTATTATTTGTAGATTAAGTTTAAGATGGGTAACTTTGTGATGCTGGGCTCTTGTTAGAATACAGTAACATATGAGTTGTGAACACAGACCTGAGATGAAAACATCACTAAAATAGCATGTTGTTCTTCAACAGGTGGTAAAGGTTGCTGATTTTGGGGTTGCTAGAGTGCAAACTCAGTCTGGTGTGATGACAGCTGAAACTGGAACATACCGTTGGATGGCTCCTGAGGTATGAATTTTCTTGGATTTCATGGTACTTTCTGTTTGATTTTTTTATGACATCATTGATCATGGTGAAATACCAATTCAGTATCAGTATTTATTTGTTGTTGCTAGGCATTTATGTTCTGCCTGCTTGAAAAGTGAGAAATATGGTGGTGGGCAGGGAAGAAAAAGATGTTATTTTATTATTTTTATTTTGGGTTGTGTGGTTAGGGCAAGGTGAGCATGAATGTAAGAAAACATCCTAGGTGGAATCTGGCAATCTGGCAAAGTCGACCCACTTGAGTTATTGCTCTTGGTTATGATTGAAATGTCTTTGCCCATAGTGAAGGAGAATTTTAAACTACTAAAAAATATACTCGTTTGGATTCTCTTATATTAGTCATATTGATATTGAATTTATTTGTTGATGTGAATATTGTGTCATATAGATATTAAATTTATTGTATTTGGGCATTGAACTTAGGATTTTATTTCAAAATTTTCTTTTATTTTTGAAATTTCAAACGAAGATTAGAAAAATACATGAAATGGTTGCCTTGTTTTTATTCTTTCTTGACTATTTCCTTACAAAGTATGCAGTGGTTTGATATTTATTCCTCAGTTCCATTCTTGTTTTCATCTTCATAAGTGGATGCCTTAATGCTTGGACTATAAGGCATTTACGATTTAGGGCATGTGCTTTGGTTTGCTGATTTCTTTTTTTTTTTAAGAATTCAGCTGTTAATGATACCTTAGATCTCTTTATTAATTTGACTTTTATTTGAAGGTCATTGAACACAAACCATATGACCAGAAGGCAGATGTTTTCAGTTTTGGAATAGCTCTCTGGGAGCTTTTAACTGGAGAAGTGAGTACTTTCATGCCAGACAGTGGGTCTTCTGCATTGTGTTCTGTTCTCTTTTTTTCTCAAATAATCAGTCTTGTACCACTCTTATCTCATTGTATATACTATTTTTGTTAATCAGCTACCCTACTCTTGCTTGACCCCATTACAAGCAGCAGTCGGCGTTGTGCAGAAGGTTTTTATTATTTTTCTTTTGTAAATAATTTCATCGGAAACAATTTCTTGTTTATGCATAATGATTCTATGTGCTTAAATTGCTATTAGGGCCTAAGGCCTACAATTCCAAAAACAACACACCCAAGACTTTCTGAACTGCTACAGCGCTGCTGGCAACAAGATCCGACTCTCAGACCAGATTTCTCTGAAATAATAGAAATTCTTCAGCACATAGCAAAAGAGGTAAAATTAATTCTTAAATTTAAAAACCAACACAGAGTTGGACCTGCTGAGTAATTGGGTTTTATTTTTCTACCAGGTCAATGATCACAAGGATAAATCATCATCCCATGGCTTTCTCTCAGCTCTTAGACGGGTCCATCACTGATATTACACGACAGTATAGCCTTTTTGTCCTGTATAGTAGCCAGACTCTGACCAAATATCTATTCAGTTGGTTGTTTCTACTCTTGAAAGATTCGGTGGTATTGTGCTTGCCTTAAATTTCTTTTAGAATCTTCGTCTTTCTCCAATTTATCTATTCAACTTGTTCACCTAGGATGGATACAAGATTAGTGAAGGTCGAAAATTCCATGTATCATTTACAATTAATTTTTTGCTAATTGTATTCTATGTGTTTTGACTGGGAGTTTTTTCGATGCACTCCCTTGTATCCAAACCCTTGAAGTTGACTCAGAGGCGTTACGTGTTGATACTTGAGATGTACCAACTTTAACTGTAATAAAATCGGCATATGTAATGCAATTTTATTCAAAGGCACGAATTGTCATAATTTTCTTAATGACAATGTATATTTGTATTAAGATTGTGCTTGTCAATCTGGTTAAAGATCTGGCAAACTATTTTATTGGCAGTTTAGTAATTTAAGATTATCGATCAATAATTAAAAAAAATATCGTTGTTCTTTTAAAGGTAGTTATTGTAAAAGTAAATAAAGGTATTTTATATATAACAGTTTGTGATTCGATGATTGTAACAGACTATTTACTCAAGCCATTCTCTCTTCACCCTAAGAAGTCGTGAATTATTTTTCTTCAGACATGTTTCCTTTGCAAATCAAAAGCTTATATTATATGCTTTTTATAGTCTTCTAGCGCTTATGCTACCAAGCATACGCATAACGAACAATTGTTGTCGGTTATGCACCAGATGATTTTCACATCGGAGAAGATAACAAATTTGTTAAATACGATGGCTTATATTATGTTTTAGATGGTTTATACTGTAAGTGAGTGATCAGTTTCTCCTTAATGCTTTGAAATTAGTTTTATTTATTTTTAGCCGATGGAGTGTATATAAGTTTGATTGAATGGAGTGCATGAGTTTTAAATTTTTTTATATGCACTAAATTCCAATGATTACTTTTTTTTTTCTTTTAAATAAATGGATCCTTGAGGAGACAGAATTATGTTCAATTTTCTATGTATCATTTTTCTCAGGTTACTTTTAATAAATGAATTATCAAATTTACTTGACTAAAAGTTTACCAATAATTAATGAAGATTTTTTGCAATTGGAATTGTGTCGATAAAAAGGAAGAAAGAAATAAAAACAGCTAAATGAATAAAAATTGTTCTTATCGGGTCCAATATTACTCGTACAATTCTTCAAGATCTCCTATATTCATTGTAATTATTCGTTCATTTGTTTTTAGTTGCTTGGTCTCCTTCTATTGCGTCGTGCGGTTGAGATACTTGCAAAAGATATCCTCACGTTCAAGTAAATGTTTGATTCCTAATAATGCAATAAATGTAGAGATAAAAAAGTGTCAATTACTTCACTTACGCTCTATTTACAGTGTCTTTAGTGGATTTTTATCTTTTGTGAAGTCTAATTGTGACCAATGATATCATACCCTTGCTGAAAAGGTTAAGTCGTGAATTACATCTTTAATCTTGCTATTCCTTTAATCTTTCGGTTATAATTTCAGTGTTGACAACCCTATCGTTCGATAGAGCAAGCGTTCTTATCTCGAACAACCGTTCTTATCATCGAGATAGTAGTTTATGATCGATCGTCTTGGTATCAACAACACCATCCGATCGACTGCAACAGTGTCCAAAGTATAATGTACATTGACCCCAAACCCAAGTATTGGATGGGAATTCAAACGAGAATTTTTGAAAAAAATTTCACAATTTGAAATGTCGGATTTTTCTTTTCGACCGATTCCTTATGTACAAAAATGAATACAGTAAAAAATGTCTTAATAGAATCGACAAGAATAATAATGATGCAATAGTATACAATAATTCTTCACTTTTTAAATTGTATTTTATAAAAATTATATTGATAAAAAAAAATTATTTAACTAAAATTACCACAATCATAACTCTTTCTTAAAGATAACCTCTTTTTTCATTTTTGTTCTATAAATTCTATTACCCTTCGCAAAAGTTTCAGCATGTCTCTTGATGCGTGTGGGTCAGGAAAACAGCGCTTGGCCGAAAAGAAAAAAATGTTCCGTGCCGTCTTCAAATATGTATCATCATCATTCTCAAATCTGTAGTCCACTAACCAATATTTACGATGTGCACATGGAATGATCCTAAGAAAATTTACCACGTGCTTCTAACTTTCGAAATTATAACTATCGGGTGCTGAAACTGAGAGCCGAATCCTATTATCTTGGATGAATCCAATGTTTTACCCAATACCTGTTCCTTACCATAAAATTTTTCTAACTTGCTAGGAATCATAATAACGTTATCTTTTGGAAAGCAAAAACGAAACTTGTTATCACGTTGTATTAAGTTTTGGCCTCAATTTTTCATCCATAAATATATCATGGTTTGAATTAATTGGAAGTAGTGGAAGACGAACACCACGTCAAGGCACAAGAGTTTCTTTGCAAAGTTCGAAAAATATTAACCTTTTTTTATTGTCTATGTCGACAAATTCACAACCCTCTTTTTCCACATTTACATGAACTTTTCTGGTATCAGATTTCATTTTGTTTTCACTGTGTCAGATTCTCACCGTCTTGGTGTGATATTTCCGCATTTTCATGCATGCGACTCCTCCCAAAACTTATTCTTATATACAGCTGCAGATCCAACAGGAACACTTCATCGTTCTGTTGGAAGTCCATTTTGTGTCCAAGCTGCAAAGCCACCAGCCATGTCTGTGAGTCCTGTGAACCCCTGCAGAATGAAGAAATTTTAGTCACTCACTCTATGTACAATCTTTGAGCTCAATTTTTGCAACATGGTTGTTACCAATCAGAATATTCTTAAGAAAACCGAATGACACAAAAAACCAATATCAAATTTTCCTAAATATGTCTGTCTTTGAAACAAGGTTGTGCTAATCTATAAATATCAATGGTTAAGATCATTTTTGCAGTACAACATTAAATAACAAAATTAACTTCAGAGTAACCTTATTCCATAGTAAATCTAGTTTGTATACAGCTAGACATGAAAGATGCCTTGATGTGGAGAAACAAAAACTTGATTCAGACATTCAGACATTCAAACAAACTAGGATGTTTTTTTTCAAGCTTAAAATTAAGGCGTTGAAGAAAAAAAAAAAGATGCTTACAGCAGCTAGCAAGTCACTCGCAGCCATGATAGATCTTTTACCAAGCTGGCACCCCTGTGAAACCACAAGTCAAAATCTTAATTAAGCTGGAGTGCTAAAACTAACATAGAACTTAATCACTCAACAAGAGTTTTAAGAAGATATGCACTCACAACTATAATTTCATCATCTTTTCTAAAATGTGAGGACACCTCTCTAATGAAGTTGCTGTTCTTCGTCATCCCTGAATACATGAATGGAGAATCTAAATTGAGATCATAGAATATAATAATACAAGAAAAAGAAGAGTTTTTCAGATCATAGGGTAAATTTTTCATAACAAAAATGCTTGCATTTCAAGGATGGACAAAATTGAGTGTGATAACTGACATAATCTTGATATATACTATCAATCGGGTTAAAGCCCTTGAGAACAAACCTTAGCAAGGGGTTAAAAAGTTAATAGAAGAATCCAAATCTAAAGAACAATAAGCTATTGGATCAGGTGGATTTCTTTTCTGAGTTGCATAAAAACTTTTACTCTGTCAGCCAATTAGCAAGTTAATGTCAGTTTGTGATGAAAATACAGTGAAAAAAAATACTTTATATAGCTATTTCGTATATCACTCTTTTTCTTTTTGTATTCAGAACAAAGTTTAGGAATCAACAAAGTAGTTACTACCACTAGTTCACTATCACTTGAGAATAGAAATGGAACCAACCTGATCCAACTCTGAACATATAAGGAATATTAATTGCGCCAGGAACGTGCCCTTCATCAAACTCTTCTGGGGTCCTGCAACAAAACATGAGAAAGAATTGATGAGATTTGGGTTGATTAAACACTATGATTCCGAAAAAGTTCTGTTAGTTGTTGTAATTAATATTCAATCGCTTACCTCACATCTAAATATCGATGACCAGCTAGAAGAAGTTCATACGCTACACGCACAGGCACAGAAGTTGGAACAACAGCCTCCAAATCCCCCTTCAGTGCAACTTCCCTCCTTCAATTACCCAAAAACCACGTTTTTTCATTTGATGAAAAGATCAAATAAAATAAGTGAAACGAAATTTAATAATATTTACATTCTATTTCGTCTTTAGCACGCTATCTGCCAAATATAAACATGATCCTATTTTATTCAATATTGTGCTCATCGGTTTCTTCTATTTATGAGTGAGGTACAAGTGACTCTGCACCTTTTTTCACTCAAAAATATTCAGACCAAAACTTCTCCTTTCCATCCAATAATTCGATTCCACTCACTCAAGTAGAAAAAACAAAACAAAACAAAACACATTTTTTTCGCAGATTAACACTTTGTTTTCACACTTACCGGAAGTTTGGAAACTTGGGTGGAACGTTCACGCTTATCCGTCCCCTGTGAGGATTCAAGGAGTTCAGAACTGAAAACCTGCAACAACACTTTCAAGTTTTAGAAAAAGTACAAAGAAAATAAAATAAAAAAAGAAGAGAAAATTATGACTTTTGGTATGAAAGAATGGAGAAAATATTTCACCTGGTGTGGCATGGATTGCGTGAGAAACGAGGAGGAACACGGAAACAAGCGGCGGAGACATCAAAGGTGGTTGTTGTCGTCGTCGTCGTCATTGTTTTGCAGATACTATTTTGGAATGGAATATGCTACCAAATGCAAAATAAGTGGTTAGCTTTGATATTGATGCAATGCAATGGTTGCCGCTTCCAACCTTCATATTTGAAAGGAAGCTCCAGAACCATTGGCCCCACATCTTTTATATTTATTTTATTAAACATTAACATAATTATTATAATATAATGTTGAAAAACCGATATTTTCTTTTTTGCAAAGTTCAAGAGATCATGAAGAACTTTGGTGTGAAATAAAGTTATTATACGAAAATAGTGTAAAATTTTGTTATAAATAAAATAATGTATCTCTTGAGAATATTAGAGGAGTTAGAATGTCACGTAAAAGAGACAATGACATTCTGTGATAATTTTGTGACGACCAATAATATGCGACCACGTTAACGTTCTCTTCAAGATTCCTCTTTTGTTGTTTTTTGAGGTTAATCCATCTCCACTATTTGGTCTTTGATTTTTCTTCTGGACTTGCTCGTTTTTGTAGGATACTATGCATTACAATATATCTCCATCAGGAGAAAATTTTATGCAGAAATGGATTATTTGGAAGTGATATTGTGAGTGTTCATAATTTGTTGTAGGAGTTGAATATCTGGTGACACGTGTTACGTGAATGTATAATGTATATGAATTATTGATTGTTTTATGTTATGGAAATTTGTGTGGGAAAATATAAATGAGAGTTATTGTTTTGGATAAAATGTTGGGAGATGACACGTAATGTGTGGTATTTTGGATAAAGAAGGAAGTGGTGCTGACCCACCACCAGGACTATGGATAAGTATCCACCTCACAAAGCCCATCGGATTTGGGTGGAGAGATTCTTCTACACGTGGCACCACGTCCTCTACCCACCTTATGGACCTTCTTTGTTGGGCCTACGTATTTTCACACCGACATAAGGCCCGTTACACACTTTAATGGCCTTTCTCCACCTTCATTTTCACCAAAATAAGGCTTTTTTTTTATGTTCCCCGCAATTTCTTTGCGCACCTCCAAAATTTTCAAAATGACTATTCTGCCCTATGTAAAATTGAGTTTTGGATTACATGTTTTGAAAGTTTTCCATAACAAGTTTATTTGATTGAAATTCCTTCAAACATGTTCTAAAAAGAGGATAAGTGAATAATAATTACCGTTGACCATTTTGTTTTGATTCTCTCTTTTGAGATTGTGAAGGAAAGGAATGGTGCGGGAAGTAGCCAGAGACTGTTAAAGCTTCCTGAATGGCTACTACCTTCGCCTTCGCCGCGCCGTCGCTATCCTCATCTTCTCGCGCTTTCGTTCGCCGCGCTCCGATTCCCTACCACCGTTCTCCCAATCACCTCAGGTTGCCGCCTCTCAAATGCTCCTCTTCCGAGCCGGAAACCGCCATGTCTCCCGCCGACTGGACTCACAAGTTGATCGCCAGGGCTGCCGGACTCGGATTCCTCGAAACCTCCTACCTCACTTACCTTAAGCTCACCGGCGGCGACGCCTTTTGTCCCGTCGGCGGTGGCACCTGCTCCGACGTACTCAACAGTGATTACGCAATTGTTTTCGGTATTGTTTTTTAACGTCAAATGCGCCGTAACTACTGAGTTGTAAGTAAGTGCTATTGGAATTTGCGTTATGAACGGTATGGTCGTTTTGCAATTTTCAGGTATTCCTCTTCCGTTGATTGGGATGGCTGCGTATGGCTTGGTTGCTGCGCTAGGTCTTCAATTGGCTTCGAATAAGTTGCGTTTTGGGATTAGCAAATCGACTGCACAAGCAGTGTTGCTTGGAGCCACGACCTCTATGGCAGCTGCTAGTGCGTATTTTTTGTACACTCTAATTACGAGATTCTCTGATTCCTCTTGCTCCTACTGCTTACTTTCGGCTTTCTTGTCCTTCACCTTATTTTTTGTTACACTCAAGGTCCGTTGTGTTAATCTTTTATCAATGTGTTTTTGCTTCTTTCCTGTGTTGTTGCTTGATTGGTACTTTCTCTTTTGGAATTTAAATAATAGGACCTTGGATTACAAGAGGTGTCTAAAACACTGGGCCTACAACTGCTTGTTGCTAGCATAGTTATTCTCACGCTGAACACCTCGTATAACAGTTCTAAGTCTGGATCCTCAAGGTGAATTTATCACTTGCTTAGGATCTTTAGATCACTTCAATTTCTCTATTCCATGTGGTGCATATGTGCAATTTTACTATCATATCAATCAATCCCATTGCCATGTCTAAAGCTTAAAGCAGATGAAAAAGTAATCCCTAATCGTCATTTTCTTCTGCATTTGCTTACTGTCTGCCAACATTTTCTTGTTCTGGGCATACCTTTATTTCCCGTAAAATTATACTGTCTGGCTTTTAGGACGTGGGCTATATTTCCTTATCTGGTGTTTCTTTTTGTTCGATGTTTCAATTTTAATTGTCCTTCGTTTTTCATCTGCCCCAAACCCACATATTAGGGTTTAAGCATATATAGATAGCAAAATGGAAGTTGAGCCCCTGTCTGTGACATTTTAATTTATTTAATGTTATAACATCATAATGCGAACTGTAAGAAAAGGGGATGTATTTACTAATAGAATTTTCCTCTGAAGGTTAGGTTTATTCTTTCAAATAAACTTCGCCTGGCTCTATGTTTGTTTTTACCTATTGAAACCAAAGTGAATGTTTGTGCTTGCAATGAACAATTTGAAACGCTCAAAATTTTCCGTTATCTACTAATTTTAACAGCCTGGCTGAAATTGAACTTCCATATTATGCAACTGAGATTACAACTCCGTCAAGCCCTTTTGCGCTATCTCTTGCAAGGCACTTGCATTCCATAGGAGCTAAAATGTATGGTGCTTTCTGGTGTTCACATTGTCAGGAACAAAAACAGGTATGTGGTCACTTATAATTCCTTTCAAAGCTTTTATACACTAAATGGATCCTAAACCATCGCAATCTGTGTTATGCGTTTCTCTACCTTAAAAAGCTTAAATTGTCGTGAATTTAATGAGAAGTGCATGTCTTGTGTAAGTAGTAAAATAATTAGTTTTAGTTACTTAGTCTGTTAGTATGTTACTTATTTAGTGAATCAAGTGGCTTATTATGCATATAGATAGGAAGAGGGATTTGAGATGGGAGTCATTCTTTGTATAGAAAATTGTAGATGAATTGGGTGGGAGGGACTTGGACCTCTGGAAAAGTGCAGGAGTGTTCATTTCATTGCCTTTTCCATATTCTTAATTCTGAAACGACATTGGGGCAAGTACTGGGGATTAGTGATCTTAAAATGTATTTCTTGTGTGTTTTTTCTAAATCAGTTTCTATAAATGGGAATAAGGGTTTTTGATAAAATTTATCTATACGTGTTTCTATCAAAGCTCTGATCTTGAAGCTGTGGGAGGAGTTTTAGTCTGAAACATTGATTTGATTATTGATTAAAGGGAAAACTGTCAGCCACTTATCAAGGTAAAACAGTATTTTTACACCAACCAAGTTCATGAAGTTATTAAACTATCATGGGCTATGATGGCAACTTGGCGTTGGAAGGAGAGTTTCTCAAATGATGGGTTTCTTGGAAATAGAACAATCTAAATGCAATCTGGTGGACTAGTGGCCCAAGGGCAAGAAATGAATACAAAAGAGGTACTACAACCGAGAGAAACCCAACAAAATCACCAACTACCCAACAACATTAAAGAATGAGAATAGACGCAAAAATGAAGTTTTTAAAAAGCAAGAATTACTGGGAAAGAAATTAATCAGACTCATTTGTGACTTGCAAAGAGGTGACAATATTTGGGGGAACCAAGGACTGATCCAGTGGCCGCGATATAGTTTTTAATTTGGGTAGTACCACCAACCTACCACAGAGGCAAAATAAGGTGGAGGATCATGATAATCGTCCGTTACAACCATGTGCAGTAGTTCATTGACAGAGCCATGGTTCCTTCTCGACGAATGTACACACAGAGGCTCGAGTACTATAGGTACTGGCATTCACATATATGTTCGACCTGAGAGGACTGCAAGGTGGAACGGGTTTAGTCTTCATTGTTCAATCAAGTAAATAGCTTGTAACTTCTGGAATGAAGTTACTTCTATTATGCAGTCCATTCTAGCCTTTTAGCACCTGGAATTGGCCATACTGAATGGAACAAAAATCATCATGATCTGTGCTTTGCATTTCTCTACCTTGAAAAGATGGATTGTTGTCATTGTATTCGGAAGTGAATAACATGTAAAAGATATCTTATTAGTTTGTAGAATTCAACTTCGGTAATGTAATTTTCAATCCAGAACTCAACCATATGACTACCTCTACCCGTGAGGATCTTGACCCTGGTTTTAGAATTAGTTGTCAATGGATTCATAAATATCATGGTTTATGCTTCATGAACAATTTTCCTATTTTTGCTAGTGTTATTAGATTCATGTGCTTTGGATCTAACCCACTCGACTTTTAACTATGCTTGATAATGTCCAGAACTTAACAGTTCACAAATCTAGTTTGCTGCAGTTTATTGCATAACTGTCTGGAAGCCTAAATATTTACTTTAACCTACTGATACAGATGTTTGGGCGTGAGGCCGCCAAGGAGTTGGATTACGTGGAATGCTTTCCCGAAGGATATCGTACAGGAACTAAAATGATCAAGGCATGCATAGACGCCAAACTTGACGGTTTCCCTACGTGGATTATTAATGGCCAGGTAAAAAGACCATAAACTGTGATTATAGCTATGCATCTCTATTTGTTCTACCCCAATTTAAGTGCATATGGCTTGCCATTCCTCCTTCAGGTTCTAAGTGGTGAGCAAGAATTGTCGGAGCTGGCTCAAGTGTCTGGTTATAACGAATCTGTTCAACCTAGTTAAGGCTTGGACTAAAAGAAACAAAGGTACCATTGTAGAATTCTTAGTTGCACATTGTACAGCTTATAGATGAATAGTTTGTCCTTTGTAGGTACAAATTCCTTCCCATTGCGCTATGATACTTCCTGCCATGTTATAAATTATAAATTATTAGATGTTTTTTAATTACTATATGTCCATTATGATATCAATATGATATTTGACGTTGAAAATTGTAAAATGTGATGGTAAAATTGTTGAAAATTTAGATGGTGAAATTAGTAAAAATATATTTTTATTTTTGGTTTCTAAGTTATGTAAGAATGCAATAGTTAGCATTTACAATTTTTTGGTCAAATCTTTAGTGTGGGTAGTTGTTTGTTGACATTTATTTTTAATTGATGAAATTTCATATTAGTCAATGAAGGTGAGAATCAGAAGCAAGTGATCTAGAGCTCGCATAATACCAACTCATTCAATTAAGTCATGCTACTGCTGGGAGGAAGCTAAATTTTCCTCTATTTTAATTCATATGGTAAAAATTATTAGAATCCGTATTTGTACTTTTATGTTTCAATAACGATGTCAAAAATGCTGTTGAAATCATTAATTCTAAACAAAAAAAAATGTGTAAAAATTTGACAAATAGTAATTTAGCAATACTTTATATTGGGTGAAAGTTCAGATTTTGCAGATGCAAAATTACTTATAATCTATTAGAGGAATGAATTATAGAGCTAACGGTAACCGTATAATATAATGAAAAATAATCTTCAAAAAAGTATTTGTATCTAATGAAAAAAGTTGTTTGGTTATATAATCATCGATTTCTCTTCTTCCTAAACATTAGATAAACATTTAGAGTTTCTAACCTTCTTAAATTGTCTCACATGGCTGCGGACTATATAAAACATTTAACTATTATATTACTTATAACGCCAAACAAAGTTATTACTTTTTTATATCAACAAGTCCTCGTCGGTTTTGAAGATAAGGATATATAAATAAACAATATTTTATTTTTCACGTGTAGAAAAAAATATGAATCATTATCTTAAAAAAAACAGCACAATTTATCTTCACAAGAATAACTATTATTTAAATAATATAAGAGATGAATAAATTTAAAAAATATATATATATATATATATATATATATATATATATATTTAAAGAGTTGATAACAATTTATCTTCAACAAATCATATAAATTTCTTGTAAATTCAAAGATACTGTGAGCAGATTAATTTGAATCAAGAAATAGATAATAAATCAGGAAGGGGAAATATCATAAAAACTTTATTTTAACTTGAGGAATAATTTTATAATTATATAAAAAATGTATATTAATTCAATTTAATGATAATATAAGTATTATTCAATATTTAAACGTGAAAAAATTATAACAAAACATGTATTTTTTTTAAGTTACACTCTTGATTTTCTTTTCTCTTTAAACCAATCAATTCTAAAATTTCAGATATATAAAATGAGATTAAAATAGTTATTACTTTTAAAATAATTCGTAATTTTTAAATATAAATTATAATTTTTCTTAAAAAATAAATGTTATTAAAAAAATGTTTTGAACTAGCATATTTCTCTCACTTAATATATATTTGATTGTGACACATTGCCAAGAATATAATCTTATTGTTCAATAGGAAACCATTGAATAAATTTTGCAAAAAATATACTTAACAAACATTTATTTAAACATAAAAACAATGATTTTATTTTTTATTTTAAAAAAGAAAATAAATTTCGGAAGAAAAAATGATAAGGATTATGAAATAATTAATCAATTACAATATTGTTCTCTTGTTCAAATAATTCCGATCTAAGAATTGAGATTAAGATATTTTTTATAATTTTTTAAGATGATTTTTAAAATAAAACTGTATATAAAATTTTAAAATTCAAAATAAACAATATTTTAAATATAATAATTCATCATAACGATATTAATATGAAATCGAAACATCAGGTGGATAAACAAAAATATAAAAATATAATTATCACTCTCGGAATTAGGAAGATGACAAGAAAAAAAAACACACACACATCACGTAGCGGTTGAATCAAGATTTGAGAATGGAACATTGTTTATTTAAAAAAAAGTTAAATATATTTTTCGTCCTCATTTCCGTCGTGTTTGTTGCGGATAGTCCTTATTTTGACAAAATGTAAAATGATCATCATTTTTACCGAATGTTTAAAATAATTCTCATTTTTATTTAGTCATTTTCTATAACGTCGTTTAAATCAATAACAGTACTCTACAGGTGTCACTGTTTTTGTATTATCTTGAATTGGGAGATGTGTTACGTTATATTACTGATTTAAACGGTATCATAACAAAGAACCAAATAAAACACAAATTACGTAAATGAGAACTATTTTAAACATTCGGTCAAAATAAAATAAAAAAATAAAAATCAATTTAAAATTATGTTAAAATAGTGATCATTCGCAACAAACACTATAAAGATGAGGAATGAAAAATGTATTTAATCCTTAAAAAACTACATGTTAATTGAAAAAATATCAAAAACTGAATATTAAATATAATAGTATAAAAAGGATAAGATATTTTAATGTACCTTATTTGGAAACAAAACTTCCCTCCTTACACGAGCCAATGACACCAAAGGCAATAATTGCGATCACTAAAACCGCTACGAAATCGACCACAGTTTCATTAACAGAGTAATTGTTTCCCCCTCCTCATCTTTAATTAATTATAAAATTACTAGTTAAAACGTCTTAATGGAGTTTAACAATGAGTATTATTTTTATATTGTGATTTCATATATATATATATATATATAATATTTTATGAGTAATTAATTATAAAATGAAAAAATAATATAACCATTATTTTAAATTTTTTATATAACCATTATTTTAAAAGATAAATAAATTATAATTATCCATTAAAGGATAGAATTATATAATTAAAATATCAGGCTAGATGAATTTTACCACATAATCTATCCTGTATAGATTTACAAGCTAAAATAAAGATTCTTCTTGTTCTTTTTTAATTAAATAATTCACTATTTGTTCTAGATTAAAATCATTTTAATATTTGAAAAGTATATAATTTGTCTACATCAAAAAATAACTGCATATTCCCCATTAAAAAATAACTGAACAGAATTTTCTTTATATTTTACTTTTCAAAAATTATTTTCTTACATACAAAAATACAAATATACACGAACAGTGCATTTTTATTTCATTTATATTTTTCAACAATTTTATCTTTACTTTTACAATAGTTTAATAAGTTTTCTTTTTTATATGTAAACAGTTATGCATACTTTATGACAATTGTTTTAATAACAATTAACCTGTGTGTCTTCTGCATGTACTAATAAAAAAATTTCATTTATTTTCAATAATTTTCTAAAGTAACGACGAAGAAATGGTAAAAGATACATTTATCTAAATTATTTAATATCTAGATTTTAAAAATAGCACGGAACAAAAATAAATCAAAAAGAAAAGTATTTTACCCAATTTAAAATATTTGTCAAGTAACACGTTCAACACTATCCCATTTTTGTCTCGTTGTACGAACAATAAGTTAATTAAGCAACGATAATTACGGATAAAGCTTGGATCCTCCACGAATCATGATGAAGAAACCTACGGCTGAGATTGTGTGTGGGCAGTGTGGGCCCAAGTACTCTGAAAAAGGAAGATGCCTTCGAATATTCCTAGTGGCCGCGAAACTGCAACATGGTCGCGTTGCTTTCAATTTATATTTTCAATTTTATTTATAATTTATAATTTTTCAATCCCTTATTTTCTCTTTCCTAACACTCTTTATTTCTGTTTTTTTATCCATAATCAAATAATTAAGTTCTGTTTGTTCCTTATCTCGCACCCCTTATAATGCCTTCCCTCATTCTGCACCATCACAATCGATTTTTCTTATCCATTCTCTAATTTTTTTCTTCTTCCACTCCGTTTTTCTCTCTTTCTCTATAAACCAAACATGTGCGCGCCCATATCAGAACTCGAACAGGAAGAACTGCTCGAAAAACTAGAGGTTTTCAAGATCAAAGGCCGTGACAAGCATGGCCGCAAGATCCTTCGCATTATCGGAAAATTCTTCCCAGGTCAATTCAGTTCCTAATTTTTCTCGTACCTTTTATTTTATGGATTTCAATTGTGACTCACAGGATTGTGATGGATTTTGTTTCAGCGCGGTTGATCACTGTTGAGGTGCTGAAGAAGTACCTGGAAGAGAGGGTTTTTCCAAAGTTAGGGAAGAGAAAATTTGCCGTGCTCTATGTGCACACCGACGTGCAGAGAAGCGAGAATCTGCCCGGAATATCTGCTCTCCGGTCAATCTACGACGCAATTCCGACCAACGTGAAGGAGAATCTCGAAGCTTTCTATTTTATTCACCCGGGCTTACAGGCACGTCTTTTCCTTGCCACCTTGGGCCGCTTCCTCTTCAACGCTGGGTATGTCTGGTGTTATCTTAATTAATTCGTTATTAATTTTACTTTTGTTTAAATTATACATAGATCCATTTTCATCTTTCAATAATACTTCACACATGCATCATGCATCTCTCACAATTTTTAATTCATTACCCAGTTTCTTCATTTTTTTCTCAATCAAAAATCCTGGTACCATGCAACTACTAGTTTTTTTAGTAGAAAAATAAAAACAAAATTTTCTGTATGTTGATTTTTTTTTATTAGATTATAATGAAAGAAAATGTAAAACTGAAAAGAATTCTTCAGTCTCTTTCTATTTAATTGGATATTTTAATTTTATTTTCTGTAAATACGATTTCTTTCTCACTTGTCAAATCTTTGAAAGATATCTTGAATTATTGATTCTATCTTTTTCTTTTTCTCTTCATTATTTAACATTTTAAAAGAATTTTTTGAATTGAAGTTTAAAGTTTAAAATATAATAAAATAGGAAAGGTAGGTTTAACTATGCAATGAGAAACAGTAACTATAATCAATAAATTGTTATTGTAGTGTCTGTTATTAATTGGGTGAGTTTCATTAGTGTGCCTGAATGTGAGGTTTCATTATTGCGATGATGCTGATGTTGCGGGTTTTGATTGTGTGATAGGCTGTATGGAAAGTTGAAGTACATTAGCAGGGTTGATTTTCTATGGGAGCACGTGAGGAGGAACGAGGTAGAGATTCCGGAATTTGTGTTTGATCATGACGAGGATCTGGAATACCGTCCGATGATGGATTACGGGTTAGAGAGTGATCACGCTAGATTGTACGGTGGTGCTCCCACAATGGATTCACCAGTCACCACCTATTCCATGAGGTGCATCTCATAGGATCCCACCCCAGGAGATTGAATAACCCGTGGTGTCTTGTTTTGTGTGTTAGGTAGACTGGGCCTGGCTGTTAGTTAAATAGGCCCATAGCTACGTGGATGTTGATATTGTGTAGAAAAAGAAAAAGGAAAAAGAAAAATGAAAAGAATAGTGCTTTTTTAGGTTTTGCTAATGTGGTAATACTTATCCAATAGCATTTTCAGTTTTGGTTGGATGATTCAGATCAATGATATTAAAAAGAATTCCACCGACTAATTTTGGTTTTGCTCTTTCACATTCTCCAATTCATTTTTTTTGGTCCAATTGAAGCTTCTCAATCTCACCCAAATCTATCCACTATAAACTATACTACATATATTTTACATAAAACAAAAAAGTGTATCGTGATTCGTGTTTTTATATTATTGATTATGTTGACAACACACATATGTAAAAGCTAATAAAAGTTATTTATGAGAAATAAATATTTTCTTTAAAAGATACCATATTAGGACTAAAGTATTAAATAAGTAAATAAGACAAATCACATCCAGTGTTGGAGTCAGTCTTGTGGGAATTAATTATCATCTTTCTTTAGATTGTGCAGGGTCATAAACCGATAAAAGTAGATAAAGTGCAGGGTCAAAAACTAATAAAAGTAGACAAAATACAGGGTCAAAGAGCTATAAATTAAGGAGATCAAATAAAACACGGGATAAGTGAAAAATGAAAAAGTAAATACAAGACTTTGAGGAATTATTTTTAGAATGTATATTTACAAATAATTAGTTTGGAGTGGTAACTATGTCAAATCGAAGATGTAATAGATTTTAATAAATTTGAAAGTTTAAGTATTATTTTTAAGAAATTTATAAAACAATTCACAACAATTATATTTATAGCTTCACAACAATTTTTTTTTTGTAATAATTAAGTTTTATGATCCGAGCAACAAAATTAAACAATACTCTTCTACAATACTCTTCTGATTCTTATATTAGTGTCTACATGCATAATCAATTATTTGTTTAGTCTAGGTTCGATCATGCGATGACAGAACTATTCAGACCGTTTATTTCTAGAAAATTAGATGATATGGTGAGATAAAAATTGACGGAAAATCAGAACTTGGTTGTAGCTACTATGTGTTAAGTATTTTAGTTGGATGTGATGTTGAGTATTATTTGAAATGTCTTATTTTGTTAAATTTAATTTATATATCATTATTAATGGTTAACTTACACCTATTTATTTGTTACTATGACGCGTGTTATACGGGAGCAATGATTTTTTTGAACTACTATATCACTTACTCCTTCTCGCGTATAACACGCATATCATACTATCATCGTACACACACAACAAATAAATAGGGATAAATTAATCATAAATAATGATATATAAACAAAATTCATAAAAAGTTAAGAATATATTACACCTAACCTTATGATATATATTACATATTTTTTCCCTCTCTCCCAAAGATGGTTTTTTATTCCAAAGAGAATTTTTTTTTTCCACAAAAGGGTTTCTTTTATGAAGGATTGTTCCTTTCACCTTTCTTAGGTCCCTTATTTATAAATTTTTCGAATTGAATTGAACTTTATACTTGATTTTATGTTCAGATATATTAAATATATGTTTGTTAATCTTTTGAAGCTCATTATCTTTAAGATATTCTTTAAATATTTGACCGGGTAATTGAAGTAATCAACTTTATGAATGATTTTTTTAATATTTTTGTAATAATCAATATACTCTATTGATTTTGTTATGAAATTTTCACTTATTTTTAAAATATGAATCAAATGTTTATCTTTTTTAAATTTATTAAATAAAATTTGAAATATATGAAAAGGTAATAATGAAATAACAATAAAAATTAGAAAAAAAATGATAAATTATTAATTAAAAGGTAGAAAGAAAAAACTCGGTTAGTGACGTACTTAATTCAGTGGTTGAGCTTCTAAATTAATTTTCTACTAGCAAGCTTGAAGAGGAAAATAAATATCAACTAGCTTATTTAATATTAGAAAAGCCAAAGAAAAAAATTATTGAATTGAAACAGACCAAACAGTTAACAGTAAAAATAAATTAATTTCGTGCTTTTTATTTATTTTAGAATGAACAACAGTTTGAATAAAAAGAACCTTTTAACCCAATGTACAGTAATTAAACAGTGAAGATTTAACCAAGAAAAGGGAGAAAAACAAACTAGTATTGAGTCAATTCTTCCATCTCTTAGATACATGCTAATAGTATAAAGCAACTCCTTTTGAAATTCACCAAGTTCTACTAAAAATAAAATAAAAAATGATAAAAGAAAGTTGAATGTGCCAAGGGCATCTTTACCAGAAATTAGGCTCTGGTACTTATTTGGATTTTACAAATGTAACTTTTGGGCCACTAATTTGTCTTACATTACTCTTCAAAAATATTATTAATATTATGTAACAAACCTCACCTCAAATAGAAACCACGTGTTTTAAATCAATAATAAACACACAACTCTGTTAAAGGATTCTTTTAGAGAGAAAAAAAAACTACTGAAAAGTTGTTATTTAAGAATATGAATATTTTAAGATTTATTATTATTATTATTATTATTATTTTTATATAGAGATTGTCATATTTGGTGCAGAGTCACGTATAATGAATTATTTTACACTTTTAACTATTTTAAACATAACTTGCCAATTTCACTCAAATAGTAACAATAACTATTTTTAAGCAGGTGATCCAAATTTGAATGTGATGTTATTTTGAAACACGTTCCCAATCGGTATAAACAAATCTTAAAAATCTATAACAATATCATAAAAATCTATAACAATATATAGGTCGTTCACATTTTTTTTTTCAGTTTTATTTTTATTTATGTTTTTAAAAATTAATTATTTTATAAATAATTTATTTTTTACTGTTATTCTAAAAACTTCTTTTATTTTTAACTGTTATTCTAATTTTTTTTTTTATTTTTAACTATTATTCTAATTTTTTTTAATAATTATTTTATTTAACAACTATTTTAAAAATTAATTATATATTTTAAGTAAATATTATTAATTTTAACTCAAATTTTTATAAAAATTTAAAAATACAAACACATAGCACTACTGCACCTATGTTTTCAATAGTTTTATATTGTTTAAATTTTTGGATTTTTTTCTAAATCGACTGTATTCTTTAATATAATAACTGTAATTTTATTCATTAAACATGCGAGAGAAACTATTGCTTAGCCATCAATAGTGCATTTACAAACTAATTGACAAGAAAAAAAATTAATATGTAATTATTTACATAAAAGAGTATAAACAGATTTTAGTAAAACAAATTTATTTAGCTAACTTATTTATTGGGTAAAAAAACTTTAAACTGGTTTCTATTATTTTTTACGTTATATTACGAAGTGCAACATAATTACTTTCTTCTTTAACATTCTTCTTCAGTCTTCTGACGTTGAAGAATCGTTGTGATCCAGATTAACTGTCCTCGATAAATTCCTTGAATTAATAACAAATTGGTTGCAAATTTTTTCGTTGCGTAATAATGACAACAACTAACAGTCTCACCCAGATTTCGCTTTGGCCCTAGAGCGCGCTAAGTTACACCAAGGATGCGCGATGCGCACCCTCCCTTTATCGTCTCTTCTTCTTCAGAGTTGGCTTAGTTAAAGTAGCATACGCTTCTTATAAATTCCAATCGTCATCACTCCCAACACCTTTCGCTCTCTCCCACTCTCACCTGTCGTTTTCTCGGGAAAGCTCGATTCAGTGAGAAAATTGATTTTCCCGGAAACACACTCGCGAATCTTCGATGTCGATCGTTTGCTGGATTGCTTCCGCGGTTTCGCTTTAATTCATGACGATCGCCAGGATGTGCTCCCCTATGCGTACGTGGGAACGACCGATAGATCGTTGCTTCCGAACTTTTCCATGTCTCGCCGATCCTGGTAGCTCTCTCTGGTTCATGAGAAAGCAACGCTGAATTTTAATTTATGTTGATTTTGAACTTTAATGTGTGTTTTATCGGAATTTAATTGCGTTTTCCTGGAAATGTTTTTGTGGTAGCTTAATTGTTTCCTCATTGTAAATGTCTGTTGCTGAATTTAAGGTCGAAGGTCTTCGTTGTGCTTGAAGTTGGCCTTGGTGACGATTCACATCATTTATGCTGGCGTGCTCTTCTTGTTTGACGGGGATTTGATAGAAAGCACTAAGACGGAACCGTGGTGAGTTGTTCTCCCTAGTATTGTTTTGTCTTTTTGTGATATAAATTGAAGTTGCATTTTCTGCGTTGTGTATTATGCACGATTAATTCACTATACAAGTCAGTGTTTCCTAGCAGTTTTGGATTGTTGCGGCAGTGTTTCTGATTTTCATTTTTTTTACTTGCTTTTTCTGTCAGGTACACTGCTTTATACTTACTGCTGTTCGTTGTTACTTTAATTCAATACTTTGCCACCTCAATTTCTTCTCCAGGGTAATAAAACATTTGCTTACCTGTGATGAACTGAATAATGAGTGTTATCAGGAATTGAAGTATTTTCGCTTCTATGTCTACCTGATGGGATTTGATTTCCTTTGCTAATTTTCTGTGCGCAGCTACGTTGTTGATGCCATGATGTCTGTTCACGATAGAAATGTAGCATACAAAAAGACACCAGATACATCCAGGTAGGCAGCCCTACTTTCCTGTATAAAATTTATTGTTAGGAAAAGGGATTTAATAAGATGTGAAGCAAACTTATCTTTCTGGTCTCGCCTAACTATTTTTCAATTTTATATTGCTTAAGCAAAGTCAATCAGCTTCAAGCAGAAATGGTAGTTTCGTTGTTTCCATGGAGGGAAATCTATTAGGAAGAAGTCTTTCAGGAAGCAGTAAAACAGCTTGGTCAAAGTTAGTGGCGGACTTGTATCCTTTGGGATCATCAATCAGGTAGATAGGACCGTTGTCACTGCTGGTTAAATTTTTATAAACTGTTATTTATGGCTTACTTCTCATTGCAGAACATGGACATGCACCTATTGCAATGCGGAGCAGGTATCTCAAATGACATTCTAATACTCTATAATCTGTATTATATTTCTGTGTATGCTATTTCATATTGTATTGCTTCTTCAGTTCATCTTTAGGTGATGGTTTTGCATTCAGTTGATGGTTGTAGTTGTCCACATTTATTTTGTACAGCATCATGAGAATTCACTGTAAGGATGTGAGAAACCAAGTGTTGACGCTGCCATGTCTTGAAGCATCTTTTTTAATAATTAAGTACAATTTTAATAATGTTGTCAGGCTTTCCCAGATGCTACTCTACATCTTGTTTCTGTGAAAAGCGTTTTTTGGGTTTTTGGTAGACATTTGTGATCTGAATTTTGCTTGCCTTGTGGCAGAAAGAAGTCAGCATGATGCGAATGCTTTTTTTTATTTTATTGGTTCATGACAAAAAAAGTAATTTATACTCAGTATAAATGCTGGAATATATTTTTTCACTCTGGATTTGATGCCTGTTTTTGAAGCACGAGAAAACAATATTTCTACGGATAATGAAAAGATAGGTTGAGCTACACTTTATAAACTACTTTTTCCTCGTGTTATATACATGAATTTTAACGTTTTTAGCACGTTAGGAGTTCCTTCTATGCACAATGACTTTCAGGCTCTAATAGTTTAACATCTAGATTTTGATGGTCAATTATTTTCTTGGTGACCATTATGCAGCCTCCACGAGCGAAGCATTGTCATGATTGTGACAAGTGTGTTCTTCAATTTGATCATCATTGTGTTTGGCTTGGTAACTGCATTGGACAGGGCAATCACTGTAAATTTTGGTGAGTTATTATATTGGATGTGAAATTCATAATTTACATTTGCCAAGATTTTGTATGTTAGACTTTATCTAAGCTATCCGTTTTATAGATGAAAAAATTCATAATGGATTTGTTTGCTTGATGATATTATTTCATTTGTAATTAGTCTTGATATTCATACGAAGGATCAGTGGCCTGGAAATTCAATCACTGCTAATCAACAGTGGAATGCCATTTTTGTTTGTTTCATTATGATGACATTGTACAAGACTTTTAGTTTCAATGTGCACTCAGTCTTCTTTTTTCAATATTATTTAAAGGGCAAGGGATGAGTGGATAAAGCCAGAAACATATTTAGAAACTTAATTAGTTTGTTATCCTTACGTTATATATTTACTTTTTCTTCATATCTACTGTTATTTTTACATTTAGTCATATGTCCTACTAAGGACTATGTGAATTTAATAATTATAGATGGCTTTATGTAAATTATTGATAGTTTTAAACTTTTTTTTTCTCTCACTTTATGTAGAGAAGGGATATTAAGTGAGAATTGTTCTGACTTAAGAGAACAATAAATCTTGACCATACAATTGTACATAGATGGCTAAGACTAAGATAATACCCAACTGAGCTAGGGTCCCTTGATATTGTATGATCATGATTCGTTTTTCAAATGAGAACAATTCTCATTGGACATGCTTCTATATATATGTTAGTGTAAGTACTGTAGTTTACTACGGTTGGATACTTGTCGTGTGAAATTTGTGAATGGGATTATTTTTATGGTTTATTTAAGGAAGTGCTATGTATACATCTTTGTGAAGATTTTGCCATGTTTTCCTTGTAATCAATAATATGTCAGCATTGTTCAAGGTACTTATTTTATTATTTTGTATATATCTTAGTTTAAATATATTTCTCTCACTATGATTTTTTTTTTCATCCTGTCTAAACACACTTAGGTGGTACCTTTTTGAAGAGACAGCTTTGTGCCTTTGGACTGGTGTCTTGTATATTTCATACCTGAAAGCTCACATCACGAGGGTTTGGTATGATATCTTGATTATTGAAGCTCCCAGATTTCTAAAATCTTCATTTGCAAAATCCTCCCTTGGGGAAAGTTACGCACATGAATATTTGGGTGGGGGTGAGGGTTTTACTAGCTTGTGTATGCCAATAATTATATTTTTATGCCAAAGATCACCCTGTCTAGTATTAGGTGACTCTTGACATAAAGTTAAGGCTAATTGTTCAATTTACACTTTAAATTTATCTTGAGGTCTTCCATAACGAAAGGAAAAGAATCCAATGCTCTTTTTTTCTTTATTTCTGTACTCTGACATTAGGTCGTTACTTTTTTATGCTCTCAGGTGGCAGGGTGCAATCTTGATACTACTCTTGATCACTCTGTCAGTTTGTCTCATCTTTCTTCTCCTCCTACTGCTATTTCATAGGTAACTTCTGTATGTAGCATAAGATTTCTTTTTATATAGGCCTTTCTTCTGTTCCTTGTTGTAAGTTTTGTTTGTCGAGAGCGTTGTTCAATGTCAGAATACTAGCTTTACTACTTATTTAATTTTATGTATCTGAAACATCAAATACTAACTGGAGATTTCATTATGACAAATATTTCCTGTAATAACTTAAACTTAAATCTGATACTCCTGATCTCAGAACCCCTTTTATGATATTTACTTTAATAAAGAATGCATAGCGAAATTTCTTAGTGGTTTGTATTCGGTGAGTTTGCTACTATATTTTCATTTCGCATCTAATCTAATCTTAGCAGCTCTGTTTTGCCAATATAACCATACGTAAAATGAAATCTTGAACTTGTTCTTCATCTTTTACTCTCTGGCCCTTTCTCTCCTTTACGTTGAATTGTATAGTTGAGTATTCTATTCAGAATGACAGCTGTTTTGTCTTTTCCGCAGTTATCTTATTTTAACCAATCAGACTACCTTTGAACTTGTAAGGAGAAGACGGATTCACTATCTCAGGTTAGATAAGTTATTTTCCTGATGCTTTTGTATGATTTCATATTTCAACCTTACATCAATAAATAAAACATTTTGCTAGAATATGATTCTTCTTTTGGGTTCAATTTATTAGCAACGTATATATATGTGTGTGCGTGTGTTTTTGTTTGTATCAGCATCAGTAACATGTATATGTTGGTGTTAAATGGTTAAACACTGATTTTGGGAATCTTTTTTACTTGCCAACTATGTTTCTGGGATATCTATGATAAACGCATCCAATTAATCTTTCAGGGGAATTCCGGAAAGAGTGCATCCATTCAGTGGAGGAGTTCGAAAAAATTTATACTACTTCTGCTGTGCAAGGAGCTCCGTATACAGATTCGAACCAATGCCTACCGCTCAAGAAATAGAGGAAAAATCAAGGCCGTACACATGCTCAGATGTTTTAACATGTCGATGTTGCTAATGGTTTTTGTATAAGTAATAGTCTTTTCGTCCAACAGTTTAATTGGGAAAACTCAGAAGTATGTCGATGCGCGTAGATGGATAGGTGTTATCTTTGGGCAGTTTGCTTTATGATTTATCTTCTGCTATTCATTCTTTGTCTAATTTTTGGAGGTAGAGTTCCAAGTTTGATGTACAGTTGCAGTGGTAGTGTGCTGTTTGTCTTTACTTGTTAGTTTTTAGGCCTGGATACCTAGCTATTATGAAACTGACTATTGCTGTTGCCGTTGAACATCAGAGAAAATACACTATTCATTCATCTTAGTTGCATGCAAAGTGTGCGGCATCCTTCATTTCATGGTGGGCGTTGGCTTCCCTCAACCTCAACACATGTTTAATACTCTTCTGAGTTCTGTTACTTTTACCCCCCAAATACCTAGTTTTGATCTTATCTAGCCTCACCCTTGGTTGCTAGAATTCGCAGCATGTTACACTATTATTACCTATTAGGAGGTACAAAGTCTTTAACACTTAACACTCTTCTGGAGCATGTGTTGAAATATGTCCGGCTACTATTTCCATTTCCAAATTTAGTGGAACTGAATTGTTTGAGAACTAAACTACAAAACAGGTTCATCTGAACATTGAAAAGGTTTTAAATTAAACTTTTTCTTAGTTTGATAAATTCTTTTATCAAATTCAAACTGAACTGTGTCTTGAGCTGAATTAGACTGTTCTGAATTCGATCATATTCATCAATATTGGAAGGAAGATAACTTTTTTATTCCTTTTAAAAGAAAAATTAATTTTTATAGTTTGATTCATACGTGTTCTTAAACAGTTTAGTTAATTTTTGGGTATGGAAACAGTTGTTTGATTTAGATTTTTTAGCAACGAAATTTAAGAAATGTTGATAAAATTATGTACTTCCCACTACAATAGTTAATATTATATGACAGCTTAAATCAGTTAAGTTTTTCTCTCCTAAAATGTGAAAAAGGTCAAAATAGAGAAAATAGTTACCTAGCTGGCGTCTTTGTTTGTGTTATATTGTCTTTGGTCTATTTTGCTAACTAAACAGAGGTACATGATGAACGAAGTTTCAATTAATGAAAAGTATTAAATTTTACTATATTTTCTATTAAGACAAGGCTTTGTGAAATATTGTTAGTTATATAATAACAATATTTAACTTTTTTTCTGTTATTGTGAAATCTACTTGTCATGACTTTTCTTTGGATTATACACAGAAGCTGAATAGTACTGTGGTGTGGGGTTTAATTGATAAACTAGAAAGCTCTCCATAGTAAACATTCCCCAAGGTCTGAATAACACATTTATTGCTTTCTTAAACATTAAAAAAGCTTGATAAATTAATAAACTTATAATCAGAATGCTAAAAAATGTAATAGAACACACTGTATCAGTAATTCTGTAATTCCCTCAAGCTGATCGTGAAAAAAAATTCTAAATTTTTATTTGGATAAATTTTTATGATTCTATTATTTTATTGAAGCAGTAAAACTTATGTCTAATTGAATCTTATTAGATTGGTTTGATGAAGTGAAATTTGTTTCGATTTGTATATTATAATTTAGTCTTGGTATCAAACATACCAAAGAGGTATAATTGTGCAACGAACGGTTATTAGTAAATTTGAAATATAGGGTCCCACATCTGCAAGAAAAAAGGATACTTCAAAGGGGCAACGTCATACTTGGTCCAAGTTCTAACTTCTAAAGCGCTGATGGCGGCCAATAGTATCACATACGTGTTTATACACATTTGGTTCACATTGAATTTCTTGACTAGTTTGATAACAAGATAAATGATAAGATAGGGGAATAAAATAAATATAGTTTTTCTTATATGCTTGTTGTATTTAATGATAAGTATTGACTATTAATATTAAAGGTAGTAATAATAGTAAACATAATCAAATAACATTTATTTATTTATCATGATGATTATAATAATATTGTTTAGAAATAAAGTGATGAAAACATATTAGAAGTGGTGATAAAAGTTTTGACTAAAATTCGTATAATTAACAGTGATTTGTTAACCCCTACTGGTATTAAAAATAATAAAAGTAGCAATGACAAGTACATAAATGATGATATTAATGATAATTGGAGTAGTACCAATTGTAATAGAAGTGAAATGATTAAATAAGTAAAATGATAAAGAGTAAGATCAATTTAATAAACTATTTTATCATCTTCTAATATATTTTTGTCACTATGTAAAATAAATTATACTCTTATGACATCATAAAATAAGGTAATATAATAATATAATTTTGGGAGACCAAATAATTGACTACAATCCAATCTTGATTATATATATATATATATATATATATATATATATATATATATATTACTTAATTATTTAGAATCAATTAATCAAAATAAAATTAAGATAAAGAAAATATTAGCAATTAAATAATTATTCATAATCTGTTTTCATAAATTTATATTATGAAATAAAAATATTTTTCAAAGACATCAATTTTATTTAAATTCACACACTTTGTACTATGGAATTTGTACTTTTAGAAAGATCAATTTTGTTTGTTTTAATAATTTTTAACGCAATTTTATTTAAATTGTATTTTAAACTCGCCTTTTGAATTTAAGTTTATATTTTAAAAATAATATTTTAATAATATAATTTAAAATTTAATACATATATTTTTGTAAGACGTAACAAGATTGATAACAAGACAAATAGTGGATAACTGCTATCTGTATTTGCGCAGTCACGTTCCCATCTAGACTTGACTCAGACCCTAACTTTTAGATATCCAAATTCTTATCTTATGCAATACTCGTTTTTTTTTTTTTTTAAATCAAATATAATAATGTATAGGGTGCTGCTTCCCACACCATACCCTTATATTATGTAATGCATAGTCTTTTATTTTATGTAACAAAAAGCATCGTATAATATTGAAAAATACAATTAATTTTTCCACAGTCAATTTTTAGGGTAAAAACATGTTTTAGTCCTTAAAATATATCAGTTTCTAAAAGCAAACAAAAATAAAAGAAGCCCAATCTTTCAAGCTCTATTAAAATATTTTTCAATTTCCAAACAAGAAATTTATACAACCTTGATTTACCTTCCTCTCCCCTCATGCAGTTAATGATATTTATTATACAAATATCATTACTAGGACAAATCAGTCCACAACTACAAAGTGGGGTACAAATTTGAATTTATAAAAAAAAAACAAAAAAAAAACAAAGAAAAAAAACACAAATATTCTTCACTAATTACCTCCCAACATAATCTTCCTAGTACTTTTTCTTTCTCCTTAATGTTTTCCACTACTGAGGATTGAAAAAGCTGACATTAACACCAGTATCAATGATAACATACAAACTAGATACAACCAAAATCACACTCAAACACACCCCCAATGTTCCCAAGAACCAATTCAAGCCCCACATCGCACTGTACTTCTTTGGCTTCTTGGTCTTGAGCCACATAAAACAAGGGTACGCGAACGTCACCGGCAATGCCACTCCTCCGATTAACCCTGCCAACTGAGACAAAAATGGAACAGCCACTCCTATGAAGAAACACATAAACCCAAAGAACACACGAATGCATGCTCGTAGCCACCATGGACATGGCTTCTTCATCCTTGTAGTGTACTGTGACTCCATGTCATCAAATGCTGGCATGCCATAGATTTGAAATGAGCACAAAGCATTCGCCACCACAAAGAAACTCGTCAATCCCAGCACAAATCTTGACACATCATGGGAATGGAACATGTACAGAGCTGTCAACATTCCTCCGTTTGATGGAATCTGTAAATTTTCATCCCAAAATCAGAATATGTTTCTACTTTTGCACAAAATTGAGATTTTTTGTTAGAAACTTTCGTATAATTTCATCGATTAAAACTAAATGAATATAGTTCTTCTAACCTAATCGTGTAAAAAACTTTTACGTGTAAGATGATGTTTTTATTAATGTGTGAATTATTTATCTCAGACAGACTCTAATTCAAATGACAACTTAAAAGACCATTTAAAACACGGTTAAAAAACTATATTTATTCATTTTCAAAATTTAAAGATCAAAATATATTAAAGTTTTAGATAATAATAAATTTCAATTTTGTATCTGAGACCGAAAACATGTTTAAGTATATAAATTATAGGAAAATAATTTTTTGACTACTAAATTTTGACAACTTTCTCTTACAACTTTAAGTGTTATTTTCTAAGTGGTTTTTCATTTTTCCTTTTTCTCATTCTCAATATTCAAAAACCACTTACAAGATGACATCTCATATTATAAAAAAAAGTTAAAATTTAGTAGTTAAAATATCATTATCCTAAATTATAATAAAAGACTATGTATGCTTACCAATTGGCCATAAGCCCAGTAGCCACCAATGGTTAAGGGAAACAAACATGCTGCAATGAGGGCATAAGAAACCTTAACTCCTTTCCACATTGGCACGTGTGATGGGTGCTTCTCACTTGAAGGCATAGTGGACTGCAAGAAAAAAAAAATAGAAATTTTTTAATGATGTTTTATTTCTACATTGATGGCTTAACAAGAAATGTTTTTTTTTTTATTTGATCGGTTAATGCGAAGAAAACTCCACTTATCTACAGTGATGGTGACTTTCTTAACCTTAACTCAATTCATTGAAATAATAATTGAGATTTGTATGGTAGAGGTAATGGAAGCCACTTTCAAATAATTATTAAACTATGAAGCCACCAACTCAACTAACTGTTATCTTATCTATTAAATATTTAATAAGATTGATTATACTTCATACTTATCTTGATATCATGACTTTCTTCTATGTTGGAACATTATTAATTACTCCAAAAAACAAAGTCCTCAGCTAACTTCAATAATGTATGCTTGACCAGTTCTACACTAGTTTTTCAACAACTTTGATCTCTACTTTGAAAGCAGCTCTAATGTCAACTAAGCAATGTAAAAACATATTTCATTCTACCAAGTCAAAAGATAAAAGGTAAATAAATTTCAAATTCTTTCTGCTTATGTAAACTCTATGAATGATATAGAAAGTCCTACGTCGATTATAAAATTTCATAATATAAAAAAAGTGGATGTAATTTTTATTTTACAAGTTGGTTTTGCGGATTTAAATTAAGTTTAAAAATTCACTTCTTAATTCAATTCTTAATTCTTTACCTGAATTTCAAGGATGAGATTGTGGCCCCTGAAAGCAAAGGCAACGATACCTAAGGCATTGAGAACACTAAAGGCATTTTCAACACTGCTTCCACCCCTTATAGGATCATAGTTGACACCAGCTAGGGCACCCTGTGCTACAGAGGTAATCCAAATGGAGGTACAGTACCCTACAGCAGTGACTGCTCCAATGAGTGATATCCCAGCAATGGAATTCAAGTTTGGCAACTGAGACAGCACCACTGCTGCACATGTAAACACCAAGTACCATTCCACAGTAGTCATGGGTTTTGCAGTGCATGAATCACCACACACCACTTCATAGAATGTCCTTGCAGTAGATCCTCCTATGATGATCAATGTCGTGCATGTTCCTGCTGATAGGTACAATATTGGAAACAGTGCTAGCAATTTCCCTAGTTTCTCCCCTGCAACAACAAAATTCTCCTTTAGCTTCCACCAAAACTGGTTTAGTTAATTTATCAGTTAATAAGTTAGAACAATTCTAAATCTAAAGAAGTGGATTATAAGTGTAACTCAACTTCGTAAAATGGTAGCGGTTTGTAAAATAAGATTTATATTTTATTTATATATTATGAAATAGTCTTATTTTTAGTCGATATGAAATTTTTATGCATAAAAAATATAGAGTAAACGGATGCAGAAATCATACCAAAGGTAGCACCACAAAGTTGAAGGTATCGACAGTAGCGTACACCTTGCTCCACTGACTCGTGAAGATTGACCAGAAGCCATAAGGTGTAAAGTTGCCAAATGAAAGCCAGAGTCAAACTTATGATACCCCATGTCCTGCAAACACCAAATAAATAAAAAAATGTTACTTCAAAATTATACAGTTGAAGCAAAAATCACAGTGGGCCATGGAACACATCAGTTTTTTGTATTGTGTTTGAAACCAAATAATTGAGCACAGAAAGAAACATTGAATAATGACACAACAGAAGAAAAAGAGAAACATCCACGAAGATTACATGGAACGTGCATCGTTTACTATTATAATATAGAATGTTGTCATTTTATATATCGTACAAGTTGACAAGTTGTTTTTATGATTGTCTTTTAATAATAATTCCAGCTATACTTTTTACCTACCAAGTACATACATATCCTAACTGTAATTTGATACATTCTCTTATATATATGAAGGGAAGGAAAATAACAAAAAGAGGAAAAAGACCACAGATATTCAAAAAAATTATCGATTCTAACTTAATTTTGATATTACGGTAGAAATGAGTTTTAAACCTAACTCAATCTTACAAAATTGATTTGGTTTATAAGATAAAATTTACACCTAACTTACATATTGTGAATTGGTCTTATCTATAGTCGACGTGGGAAGTCCAACAATTAATATCGTAAAAGAAACATGTTGTATTATCATTCGAAAATCAAAGATGAATATATTGAAAACTTACCATCCAAGAACAGTTAAGGCAACAGGGAGAACAAGAGCCTGAGTTCCAATTCCAGAACAAAGGGTATGAAAAGCAGCATAATACTTGTTACCATTTCTGGACTCAGTGATTGGAAGCCAAGCATCTTGAGGATCAAGTTTGGTGAACCTAAGAGCTTTTCTGACAGGGCTTCCCAAAGGGGTGATGAACCTTGGAGTTAAGTTAGAGAGCCTAAGTGGGGTTCTTGGGGTTCTTGGTGTTCTAGGAGTCTTAGTTTTAGGACGTGGTGCCTCTCCATTCTCTGGGTGAAGAAGGGGTGACCTAGTTAGAGAAGGTGAATGAAGCTGAGAGGGTGGACATGACACAGGTGGAGATGCCACAACAGGTGTTCCCATCACTGAAGCTGTTCTAGGGGTTATTGGTGCAGACCATATTTCCTTAGCTTCACCGGCACCAGCCATTTTTTTCCGACCAAGCAAAAACCTAGTTTTTAGTTTTTGTTCTGCACTTGATGTGTGCTGTGTTGTGTTCTCTCCTCCACCTTCTGTGTGCTTTCAAACATTTGGACGTATATATATAGTGTGGTGTGGAGGGGCCATTCATATATCATAATTCAACATTACTTTTTTGACTGATTTCAACATATATGATTTTTTTTTTTTCATTTGCACGGTCATTGTTGTGCATGTATATAATAAAACAAACCTTTGGGTAGGATTTTTAATTTAATAATATGATTCACTTTCAGAACATTATATGGTCAATCCATTTTAGCATGCCAATTATGGCTCAAAATAAGCATGTAGAAACGTGGGTGGAATAATATTAGTGCACCATAACATGCATTATTTTTGAGACTTTTTTTTTGTGTGACCGTCTTAAATGTTAAAGTAGCCACCTAGGTTGGCCAAGAATTTTCAGTATTGTTTTTTTGACGGCAACATTTTCAGAATTGTTTAAGCACCAAGTTGTTTCTCAACTCAATCCTGTTTATTTTCAAGGACGAATTTGACCAATAAATATGGCTGCCAATCTGTCATACTTCTAAAATACTGTCACATAATTAATATATATAATATAATATAATATAATTAGCCGCTGTAATGGACACAATAAATAAACAATGTTTGTTCATATAACTTAAACTTCACATAATTACTATCTGTGAAATCCTATGGTGAAATGATTTTACCTCTAGTAATTACTTATAACCGCTGTAATACAGAAGATAAATGCTTATTTTATATAAGTAAATTATTTTAATATGTGTTTATTTTTTCTTATGATAAAAATAATAAAATATTTATTATTATAAAAGTAAATATAAATAAATTTTACAATTTTGTTATGAATAGTTTTTGTTCTTTTATAGGTAAATTTTTTGTAAGATAGTTATTTTAGTTTAAAAAATATTCAAGTTTAGAAGAAAAAAATAGAAAAGAACAGTTGAACTTAAACAAAACAGGATAAAATTATAAAATTGAAAGTAAATATGTAAATTAAAAAGGAAAATCTCCTTTATATAGTACTATAAATGAAGGATTGTACTTTGATGATAAAAATTGTTTTAAGTTAGTAATGGATTCTTTTAAAAATTGATTTAAAAAAACAATATAGATTGAAACAAACAGGTGATTAATGAAGGTCTAAAACCATTCTCGTTGAAAAAAAAATCCAAAAAATTTCACATGATAATTATTCTAAATTTTATGCACAAGTAAATTAATATATTATACTCTTCTTCCAGCACATACAATTTTAGAATGAATATTTTCTAGCTATTGGTTTAAAATGGATGGAAGTTGTTACATTGTTGAATATAGTAATAGAAATGGTCCCACATTTAGCACTAAGATATATATGCATATACTATGTAAAAAATAAATGAGAAGTTGGTCAACAAAATGCATCTCATGTCAAATGAGACTTTCAACTCAACTACCGTGTGTGCTGGTGAAGCTTCTTGTTATGTTCATAAACACGTCACCATTGCACCACAAAGTTAAAAATAACGATCACATGGTCACTTTGTTTTACGACAAACAGTATTTGACAAAACCAGAAAAACATCTTAGTCAAACTGTTTTCTTTACAAATTTTTGTCCCATTAACCGATTTCCTTTCTGTCAATTTAATATATCTTAGTATAAGGTTGAGAAACCAATAAACACATACTATCACTTTTAATCCAAAATTATTTCCTATTTAAACACGAGTCTCTCATAGATCACAATACTTTCTCTTATGCACAAATATTTTAACGCCGATCATTTCTTTTTACGTCATTTAGACATGTTTTTGTTTTTTGTTTTTTTTAAATAAAAGACTTTATGAAACCTGTTGTTATATATTTTTCACATATAAGTTATATCTTTTTGTAATAGTTATACGATCAATCAATTTGATACAATTATTGAACTGTTGAATTATGTATTTCTCATATGGATTATATATATATATATATATATATATATATATATATATATTATACATATATAAAGTATTTGATATTATTTTTAATCTGAAAACCTTAAAGCAATAGTGTTATAAATTTTTCTTTATATAATATATAACTTTATATATTCTTTAGATAAACCATTAATACTACTGTTAGACTTTCTGAGGAGAAATATAAAAAATATTTAACACAACCAATAAATATGAACAAGTATTTGTCTAAAAAAATTAGGATATCATTTTCAACAATAAAATTTTAAAATGATAAATTTATATATTTTTCATTTGCTCCTAACACCCCTTAAATTTTTAAGATTTAAATATGTTTTTAGTTCTTGATACGAAATTGAAATTTATCTTTGTCCGAAATTTTAATATATTTTGATTCCCAAATTTTAAAATTAAATAAATATAATTCTTTTAACGTAATTATGTTAAATTTTTTAACGTGTCAAACACACTTCATACTATAATTTGAGTTATTTACACTATTTGACACGTTTTCACTTTAGTATTAATCGGAAATCATGTTTGACATGTTAACAAAAATTTAACTTAAATGGATTAAAATAATTGTATCAATTAATTTTTAATGTTTTGGAACTAAAATATATCAAAATTTTGTATATAAAAACAAACTTCAATTTTGTATTAAAATTCAAAGACAAAAACCTTTTTAACTCAATTCTTAATATCAGTGCAAAATTGTCTCCCTTCGTGTCAAAAGACTTTTGGTTGTATTTTGAGGAGGAAACCCAAATTGGCGTCACGTATATATTAATTAATTTCATAGCAGAAGCCTCACACGACAAAAAAAAAGTTTGGTCCGATATCTTGATTATTCATAGGAATGTCGAAACTAAGAGACTTTTTGAAAGGAAAATTATGTTAAAATCTTCATTTGTCAAATGTCTTTTTTGGAAAGTTGCACCATGTTTGTGCAATTACATAAGACGATTTGATTATTGTGTGGTAGAACTTTTCTAGGGCGTAGAAACAGAGTTTGAACAAGGTGTGTGCTGTGGTCGTCGTTGATTTTTTTTTTTTTTGGGAAATATATATAAATTAAAAGCACCATTTTATTTTATACAAATTATAAAGTAGGTTAGTCTTGCAAGGAAGGTAAAAGTTATTGGCTTGTCTTGGTGGTCAATGTACACACATACACTAAGACATTATCAGTTCAACAAAACTGGTAGCTATTAATTAACTTTTAATCTGTTAGGGTTTTCAATAAACAAAGTCTTAGTCCAATCTTCTCATCTGTATTTTTTTAATAAGAAACTTGATAGTGATTTTTAATTTTTAGTAATATTAGATATATGACTATGATACTCGATTTTTGTGTATACATATGAGTTTCATTTTTACGTGAATCATCTTCGTAAGAATAAATTATGGATGGTTAGGAATAGTTCAAATGTGAGCCAAAAATTTCACTAGATAAAATAAACAAAGTTTAACAATATATAAAAATAAAGATTCATAATTTTGTTATTTTAAAATTTTAGAATAAAAATGTGTCAAACAACTTATATATGTGTAAGACTAATATAGAACTACAATTTTTTTATAATTATAATATGAAAAATACAAATCTAACATGGACTGTAACCTATATGAAAAATATAAACCTAACATGGACTACATATTATAATAAAAAAATTATTTAAATTAGGTAAGATGATTATGAAAGACAACTTTTTTAATATTTAATTTAGTTGTACATTTAGAATATCAATTTGAGATTTTTCATCACACATCACACAGTTGAAACTATTAATATGATGGTAACGGCATACATTCTATATTCTCGTAATTAAAATGGCATCTTGACAAATTTTGGTCTTGACTTTTCCTATATCTCTCTTCACATGTAGTGATATTTCAAGCTACATATAAAAATACGTAGAAATAAAAAAAAAATAGTATATTTAGTTTAATAGCAATTATGTAGAATTAGTGAACACACGTGTTTTTTCTTTTTATTATAGTAAAAAACATATATTTAAAAAATTAATTATTAAAATAAAAAGTATATACATAAAATAGTTATATTTGTTGGAATTTTTATGTTAGAAATACATTTTCTTTTAAATATAGTTGTAAGAATAGAGGTGACTCAAATTATATTTGGTGATCCATGTATATTATTCGACCAACTTCTTTACTGAATAATGGATGTATTATTGTTTCTATAATGGCCCTATAGATTAATGAAATGTGCTTACGATTTGATTGGTAGGTACATAGTTGGAATAAATAAAAAAAAACATTATATGTATTTCAACAACCGAAGAAAAAAAGAGAATCGAATTCCTTCAAAATTTAACCTTCAATTATTTAAGTATAAAGTGTATATTAAAAGAAATCAAGAGACTATTTTTTTTTAACCTTGTCATATCTCGATAATGGATAAAAGAGAAAAGTTTGACCGATGTAATTAGTTAAAAATTCATATGTGAGTTTGAATCTCACATTAAATAGAAATAGAAAAATATAATAATATGTGTATTTAAAAACTCATTTTTTTTAAGATTTTTTTTATTATTATATAGATTTCTCGTGCGAAAATTTGTTAGTATTAGATATTTCTAATAAATCTATTTCGAAAGATAAAAAGAAAGAGTTAAGTCTTAATGAATATACTCAAACACATTAAATATTTTATTTTTAAATTAATACTTTTTTAGTTCATATTTATAATAATTGTTCGATATATTTTCTTAAAAATTTCAATATGGTCTTATTATTTATTAGGAGAGTCGATATGGTTCTAACTATTGTTAACGTTGTTAGATTGTGATGATTTGACAAAATGATACATTTGTATTTTAAAAAAAAAAAGTGTTCAAATCATTCTATCAAGTTATTATCTTGTAATTATGTTAACGTTAATTATTGAAATAGATTACATTGTTTTTTTTTAATAAATATTTGAGATCACATAAAAAATTAAAAAAAAAAGTATATGTTGAATAATTGTTACAAAGATAAAAATGATAATAAGCCTTTATGTTTTATCTTAAATGATTTGAGATAAATTTTTTTAAGGAATTTGATTCTTCTTTTTGGTTGTTGAAATAAATGTCAATTGTTGAGAGATATGTATACATCTAATGTAAGCAAATTTAATTAATCTACAATGACATAATAAAAAGAGTGCATCATTAATATTGAAAAGGAGTTGGTGGAATTTTATATAACTTCTTGAGTGTATGGAACAACACATATAGTTTTGGAACCACTATCTACTACCTACCTCTTAAGAGAAGTCAAAGTGATACACGTGTTCAAATGCTATAACTTCTCCACATCTTCCTCATGCTTTATGTAGAACGAAAATTCTTTTTCCTACTAACACTTTTTCACATATTCGAATAAAATTTCAAACCTACTTTTGAGAATTAGTGCACATATACATAAGATACAACGAAAAAAGAACAAAGTTATTGAGTTCAATACAAAATTACATTTGAGCTACTGAATTAGCATTCAAACACAATTAATAACGTGGTGTGCAAGTAATTAGTGTACTCAAACTTAGGTTTGTTAAGACATTATCGAGTTTAATCCTTATTGAAAACAATTTTGTAGTCATATTGTTCTTGTCTTCGAGCTAAATTAATACGAGGAAAAAATATTGTTGGAGAATATTAGTTAACACTTAAATGGGAGAAGACATAAATATGTTGATGTGATGCGATCCAAACTTTAAGGAAAAAGAAAGTAAAAAGGATTTTGTTTTCTAATATAGACTTATAAAAACAAAATTTGGCAACTTTTTTCAAAATTTGGGTTCCAATTTATGTGTATAAGTTAATTAATTAGAAGACTTATTTTTATTTTTTTATTTTAGATTTATTTCTATTATTATATTCCATAAATATAAAATTTTTGTTTTGTCTTTATTTTTATCAGAAGCGGTATACTGCACATCCATAAAACATGATATTAATGATCATTCAAGGTAATACATGTTTATTTTTTATTTTTTCAAAGTCAAACATAAATCAACAAATTATAATTATATTATGGTCATGCTGATCGGTGCACTTGGGATACTGGATAATTAATATATATTAGATTCTATAAAAGTACATAAATAAGTGTAATATTAAATAAAATCTGACTTAATAACTATTAATGCAATTTTATTTTTTTAAAGGACAAAAATGTCCATAAATATTATACATGTATATTTAATATTTTATTTAATATTCACAAATAAAAGTTAAAAAAATTACTTAATAAAATAACTATATTAAAATGTTGCTAAAAATTAAATATAGTTAAATATAAGAAAGTTTAAATTAACAGAAAAATCAACAAAAAAAATAGTGTTAAACATCTAAACATGTTACAAAAAAAGAACAATTAAAGTGTCAATTTGAGACTTAATTGATTTTTTTAGTAGAGACCTTACAAATTTCAAAGTTTTTGTTTTGTAACAATAAGTTATTGTCTAAAAATTTAAAAGAGTATTTTTGTCTTTATAAATTTTATTATGTGCATTTATACTATTTTAATTACTATATATAATTATTTCAGTTTTCAATGTAAAAATGATGATATTAAAACATATTTATTATTCCTTAACCAGTGCCTTTAGGGTACTGGTTAACATTCTCCTTATATTATTAAATAAAAATGGGATATTGTTAACCAATGTCTTTAACATACTGATTAAGGTAATTAATATGCATTAAATCCTATAAAATATACATAAGTAAATGTGATATTAAATTAATATGACTTAATACTATTAATGTAATTTTATTTTATTTAAAGGATAAAAATGTTCATAAGTATTGTACATGTGTGTTTCATATTTTATTTAATGTTCACAAATAAAAGTTAAAAAATAATTAAATAATTAAATAACTACATGTTAATGTTGCTAAAAATCAAATATAATTAAACATAAGAAAGTTTAAATTAACAAAACAACCACCAAAATAAAATAGTGTTAAAATTTTTAAAAAATTATAAAAAAAACAACTAAAAAATTCATTCAAATCAAAATTTATTTCATTGTTGCTCTTATCTCTATGGCTATCTCCATCCAATGTGCAATTTGCCTTCTAGAAAGCATATTCAAAACAAAAAAGGAAAATTAATTTGAAGGAGTAGTAGAAAGACAAATTTTTTTCACAAAAAGTGTAATAATTTAATCACTGAATAATAATTTTTTTTTTTTTGCAAAACTTAAAGACATACATTTCAAAGGTTTACCGGTTTTCACATTTAAGACTTTACTCTGAGAGATTCTTGAAGTGCCACCAGAGATTTTTGTTTTCTTTTTATTTTTATTTTTGCAAAACTTAAAGACGTGCATTTCAAAGGTTTACCCGTTTTCACATTTAAGACTTTACTTTGAGAGATTCTTGAAGTGCCACCAGAGATTTTTGTTTTCTTTTTAGTAGAGACCTTAAAAATTCCAAAATCATTCTTGTATCAGTAGTTATTGTCTAAGAGTTAAAAATAGTATTTTTTTTTTGTCTTTATAAAATCTGTTATATGCATTTATACCGTCTTAATTAATGTCTTAATTAATGTATTTAATTATTTTAATTTTTAATGTAAAAATGATGAACCAATACAAATTAATTATCATTAATCCGTGACCTAAGATACTAGTTAGCATTTTCCGTAAAAATATAAAATAATACTTGAATAAAAATGAATGGTTGTACATCTAAAAATCAGTTAAAATAATAATAATAAATAATAATAAAAAAGCATTAATACAATCTGATAAATTACCTAAAAAAATATTTTAATAATAATAAAAAGACTATATATATATATATATATATATATATATTTCTTGTTATATATACATGTAGTCTTCATATTTAATTTAAAAAGTTAGATAATACTTATATTTATACTTAATTAATACATATTTATTTTTTAAAATGAAAACGAATTTGGAAGACCGATTAATTTGCTATCCCTAGTTATATGGCACTGCAATTTATTTATTTATTTTGCCTTTCCCTTTCATTTTACATTGGCGGTTTATGAAACTCAACTCATAAATTTGGTATGTAAAAGACGGTTGGCAGACGTATAAAATATTGAATGCATGCAACATTGACTTTTGTTAATTTAGTTTAACTTTCATAGAATCTCACTATAAAAAATAATTTCTTTTATATTAGAAAAGTTAATAGTTTTTGTCAGCTTAAATATATATTTTAATGATAGTATATGATCAAACCAATAACTTATAAAATATTCTTAGTACATTTGAATCAGAAAAAATATCGGTACAAAATTAAATTACAAACCCAGAAAGATCCAAACCCAAACTGCACCAACATAAAAAAATAAAATAAAATGAACCTACCTCAAAGTCACCTTCAAAAGTCTTCTTATTACACTTCACTTTTTCAATTTTTTTAAACCAACCTTATGCATACGTTTGCTTCTAATATATTCAAAATGATATTCAAAAAGATTAAGTGTTGATATTATCTAACAATTATTGAAGAATGCAATATATATGAAAAAATCAAGTTGTTATGAAGTTTAAACGAAGATGAGTTGAGACGTCAAAATTTGCAAAAAAGAAGGAAAACAACAAAATTAAATATTAAATATTTGTTTATAAATATAAGATCGTAACAACCGTCATCCTTTTAAAGTTTTAGATAAAATCCAATTTTTTGTTATATACAACATAAATATGGAAATAAAAAAAATTAAAAAATAAAAAACAGATAAGAATGTTGAAAGATAAAATTATATATTATTGACATGATTGTAGAATACACAATACCTTAAAGAATTATGTACCTTATTTTTTTTTCTAAACCTTCTATAGTATATTTTTGAAGTAGATAATTTCTTATGAGGTTTTTTGGCAAGAATGGTTGAGGTTAGTTAGTACCATGAATAAAGGATTGTTAAGAAGGTGTAAATTGGGTTTCATAGGTGCAATTGTTAGAAAAAAATATAAGGGCCCAACAATTGCACGTAAAGCCCAAAAATAGGTAGCCCAAATAGGTTCGCGAAAAGCCCAACCCCAATTTCAGAGGCACGCACCACTCTGATACTGTTCGTTCGGTCACGACAAGGAACGCAGTACAGTAACACTTTTTTGAACTCACTCTTGGTTCGTTGAAATTGAAACCAAGACTAATAATTTTTGTGAATTAGAGTAACGATTACTTCAGAAAAGAATCATCACTTGAATTATATGTTGCTGGAAATTTAACAATGGGAGTGATAAAGGATGGAACAATCTCAGGGGTTGTACCCGAACCTGAAGGATTTTTGGTGCACTATCCTGCGTATCCTTCGTCTATCTCTCGAGCTGTTGATACTCTTGGTGGAATTCAAGGCATTCTCAAGGTATTGCTAACCCTAATTTTGTTGTATGATTAGATTAATTAATCAATGTCGTTGCTTATTACTTTTACATTTTGTTCAAATTGTGAATTTTGTATGCCTTTATCTTTCTAGTTCCTTCATGCTGATTGCAGTTTCTGTTAATTTTTGCTTTTGGAGTGACGCTTTAGGCTCGGAGTTCACAATCAAATAAATTGGAGCTCCGTTTCCGTCCCGAAGACCCGTATTCACACCCTGCATTTGGGGAGCTTCGTCCCACTAACTCTCTGCTTCTCAAAATTTCGAAGAGAAAGTCTCCATGTGTTCGTGAAGCCGAAGAAGCTTCTAGCAGCTCCGGAGTGAAAAATGGGGAGCAAGAAAATCAACCGGAAAGTGAGCGGAAGCAAGAGGAAAGTCTTTGTGCTGACATCGTTGCTCGGGTTACTGACGCTTATTTTTTTGATGGTTCGACACTTTAAAGTGTTATTTTTTCTTTTTTTTTAAAGAATTTAATTAGATTTTTGCGATCTCTTAAGCGAGTTATATGGTTGATTTTATTTTTGTATTTAAAAAAATAATGAAGGGATGGCGGACTACCAACATGTGATTCCAGTCCATGCTGATGTTGCCAGGAGGAAGAAGCGTAATTGGCCAGAGCTAGAAGAACCGCTTTTTGGTGAATATTTTGTTTTAATGTTTCTGTTATTCCAACTTAATGTCTTTGGTGTGATTAATGGCTGTTATTAAGGTTAGTGGCTTGTGTTGTGTTCTGTCATAGATAAGGGTGGTTTCATGGATCCGGATCATGAGGATGTTATGATTATAGTGCCTCCAATTTTTTCTCCAAAAGATGTGCCAGAAAATTTAGTGTAAGTTTCTCTGAAATTTCTTGTTTAGTGATCAGATACTTAATTTAAGAGAGAAGTCAGGAACAGCATGCAATACCATAATTGTTGAAAATACAAAGAAAATGACCTGGACATTATTATCAATCTTCATGATGAGGAAAGCTCTGGAGACTCGCTTAAGAGGATATTTATTTTGTTATCTGTTATTCTTTTTTGTTTTAGCTCTTATAGTTCATTTATAGTTTTCAGGATTGGTTTGTTTAAAATTATTTTGTCATCTTGTGTACATTTATAGTGTATCGCCTCTGTGGTACCTTTCAGCTAGGCTGTATTTCTTGCCAATTTATATCTATTATGTTCTGTTTTTTCTGCAGTTTGGGGTCTTCGGAGATTATGACACATTAAATTCTTAAAATTGATGTATTTAATATCTTTAAGAATAAAGAAAATAGGGATTGAGATTAAAACCCACTTCTAACATGGTATCAAAGCCAAGTTAAAGTCTATCCTAGCGAACTTTCTTGGACATTCTGTTCCACCCGATATTGGGCCGTTAACGGACTACCCACTAATTTCTTATTCCACGCACAAAATAAATATACCTCGGCGTGAGGGGGTGTGTTGGAAGTCCTACATCGACTAGAGATAAGGCTAATTCACAATATATAAGTGAGGTGCAAACCTCACCTTACAAGCCGGTTTTGTGGGGTTGAGTTAGGATTAAAACCTACTTCTAACAAATATCTTCATTTTTCGTGTCTTTTCGCTCCACAGATGGAGTGGGAGTTGGCAATGAAGTTTTCAGTTGTACTTGGTTTTCCTATTAGTTGTCTACATCATAAGTTTTATTGTAACTTTTGTTGGTTACCCTTGTAAAGATTTGACTGGCAATTTTATTTTGTGTTAACTTTACGATGAAGGGACTTAGTCATTTTCTTATTTCAGCTTGAGACCAGCTGCCATACCGAGCTCAAAAAAGAAACAAGAGGAAGTTGTACAACAACACCTTATCGAGGTAAGGATAATTCAGATAAATTTCTTAATAGTATATAGGCATAAAATTTAATCATTTTCGTAGGTAGGAGTATATTAGTGACAGTTGGTAAGTGTTGATGACTTGTCTGAGTCTCTTTGGCTCTGATTCACAATTACTTCTCTGCAGAATCCTTCATATGAGTCTATTGATTGAAAATTTTTAGTAGTTAGTCTGACCCATTCGTTGTCTGTTTAACTTTCTATCATCCTGACATTTCATACATATAAACATGTAAATATCTTTTCCTTGCTGGGCATAGTAATAACTACATTAAAGTAAAGGGGTTAGATATATTTAGAGAGAGGTGAATGAAGTACCTAGCGAACTTGATATAACATTAAACAAACACACACACACAAACACAAAATCAACAACACAGACCCATTTAATTATCTTTGGATCTAATTGCAAGGTATGAGACATGAATCCTACATTGGTAGTATATAATGGTAGTGTGATGTTCATAAGGCTTTGGGCTCTCCAACTACAATTGCTAGCTTATGTGGTGTGGTCTTCCAAGATTCTTATCAATTGGTATTATAGATTTCCGCCATGTCTCTCTGCTGCAAACACATTACAGTTTTTGCTGAGGACTGGTCAAAGGGCTAATTAGTATATTGCTGCCTGTGTGGTTTCTAGGGCTGCAGGGTGTGGTGTGATGTTAGGATTCAACTGTAAGGTACAGGGCATGGACCCATTCTGGACATATGAGATTCAAATATGGGATTTATCAGTCCTTGGGATTTTCCACTGTAACAGCTAGCATTTGTGTTGTTCTCCCAAGGTTCTTGTCATAGGACAAATAAGTGTCAGGCTTATGAATATTTAAATGGTAGTTGAATGTCACTAGTCCTGTTAAGAATCACTATTCAAATAAAAGAATTGAATTTAGAGTTAGTGATTTAATGAAATAGGGACCTTCAATTGTTAGCAGTTGAGTGCATTAGAAGCTAAAATTAAGGATTTTGTAGAAAACAAACTAGAAGAATCCAACCCAAACCATCCTATATAAATTAGCAGAGAAATTGATAGGCTAAGATCAAAAGTGTTTGTACTGACCGGCTAATTTACCACTCTAGTTTCTGTGACTTGTGAAACTAAAATTCCAAATAAAATTAGGGTCTTGACCTAAAGGAACATTAATTATCGTTGACTTGAGCAAAAATAGAGAGATAATAGGTATGTAAAGCTTCAAAAAAAGGAAAGACCTAAGTTTCCTTTGAAAAATTTATACTCTTGTTCTGTTTCAGGTAAAAAGTTCGTTACTGAAATCAAATGACAGTTTTTTTCCATGGTGATAGTAGTTAATTTGTCATTTATTTTCGGCCAGTAATGAAAAAGATCACATAATGAAAATCTGTTGATACTAGGTGACATATACATTGAAAATAACTAAAATGAATTCTGTGTAATTTTTTGCTTTGCTGTCATCAGTCATATGCATTATTTTAAGAAAAACTTTTCTTGTGATGTGGCAGATGGATGTGGAGATGGAGCCAGTCCTTGCACTTGATTTTGATATTAAAGATATCCTTTTATCAATTGGTAGAATTATCGTATTTCAAACTTATTTAAGTTGTAAAGCTCTATGGGATTATATTATGCCTATTTTTATCGTTTTAGCTCCTTTGGATTATTATTATTTTTTCTTAAATTTCCTCTATAGTATACATTTGAACCATTCTTGATTAATTTTAGCACATTGCTGATATCAACAAAGTACTTGCAAATTAGTACTATTATTTAGTATCTCACTGTTGCTGTATGTTCAGTGTATTTTCCCATTTGGATCCATTAATTTTTTTTTTTTTAAATTTTATAGGTTTTCTCTTTGTTGATATTTCTTTGCTTTTTGAATCAAATTTTGGAAATTTTTTTGCAATAAATAGATCTTAGTGCAATTTGCACTTTGTGGTTCTATGTTTCCTTAGCTGTCCTACATATTCCTAAGAAAGTGAATTGGGAGGAATACATACCACAAGGCTCAGATCAGTGGGAGTTACAGATGGTTGTATCTGGAATGTTTGATGAGCGACCTATATGGTCCAAAGATTCTCTTACTGAACGCTTGCACAAGAAGGGCTTAAGCTTTTCGCATGGCATGCTCAGAAGGTGACTGAAGTAAATTCAGCTGATTAGCTTTTGGAAAGTGTAACAATTGAATTGCGAGTGATCATCTGTTCTTTCTTGCAGGCTTCTATCTAGAATTTCTTATTACTTTTCCAGTGGCCCGTTTCTAAGGTTCTGGATCAAGAAAGGATATGATCCACGCAAGGATCCCAATTCTCGCATGTGAGACTTACTTCATAATTTCTAAATAATGTCTTGGATTCTAGTCATGCATTTGCACTAAAAAGGTGTTTGATAGTATGACAACATATTGTATTATTCTTTCAAAATGATGAGAAAATCTATATTATTATTTTTCACTCCATTTGGTTTCCTATTTCCTCAGTTTTGAGTCTGTCTAGCTTAACCTAATTCTTTTTGGTTAACTTTCTCAATGATGATTGATGGAAGATGTAGGGTAGTATGACCTGGAACTTCCAGTTAATTTAGAGGGTTAGCTTTGAATTTTCAGTAACGTACAATGTTAGGTTTAAAAAGGCGTGTCATACAATTTGGGCTATTTTTTTTTTGTGTGAAATTGTGCCTTTACTTTAGGTGCTTGCATGGCCTTAATTCAAGCCTTTTTACCTAGAATTTATTACTACTTTATAATTTGCTTAAGGGCCATCATGGTGGTTCCTACAGTACAGCAGTTCATCCTAGTTTGGTCACACTTAAGCAGTAAGTGAACCGACACTGAGATACACAATTACAGCCATCACTGCAACCACCTCATTGACTTCCTCTATCAGTTTTGTGAGGCAACGACCAATGACTTGTTGGTATCTATCAGAGCAGTAAAATAGAACAGGAGTAAGAAACATGTGCTCCAGGGGTGTACCCTCTGAACTAGGATCAGTTGTTCTTAGGAGCTTCACAGGTTTTGGTAAGACCAAGATGAGTTGGCTTTCTAGCTAAATGTATGCTACTTTTGGTGTATTTAGCTTTAATCCTTTTTCAAGTACTATGTTCAGATTTTATATCATATCAGGGAGAGGATTGTTTTTATAAATTATCATTTTTTTTCCATGCCTCTTCTTAGGAGTCCCCCAGACGGATATGAAGAAACTGGATGGTTTATTTGTTAATCTGGTTTCAGATTCCGTTCTGGTTCATAATTGACCAACTATCCATGAGCTTCGGATGATATTTGCCTATAATATTGAATCTTCAAATATGAATTTATATATTTTGTACCAAGGCCTAATAACACACAATCTTCATTCAGTCAAGCATTTTTTTAGTGAATTTTTATTAGCTGTACTTTTGTTCAATAAATTTGAATCTTCAATCTGTTGACTACGTTTAGCTTTTTGGTTTAGCAGTTATCAAAGAATCGATTATCGAGTACCTGTCCCATTACGAAGTTACTGTGATGCTCATTTAGCCAATAAGTAAGTCTTTTTCTTCGTTTTATCTCTTTCTACGTTAACATAGCTGTTGACTGTAATTTGGAATCACAAAAGTGAAGAGAAAGAGATCACTGGAATTTACTACAATCACAATTAAATTTATTTGCTGACATCTAGGTTGATATAACATATCTGGTTTTTGCCACAATAAGTTGTTTTCTCATTCGTTATTATCTTGCTATTTAAGTTGTTTTTCATTCGAAAGGGCTATTGTTTCATGCAGATCAAAACACAAATGGGAGGATATATGTGCCTTTCGTGTCTTCCCTTACAAGTTCCAGACTTCCTTGCAGTTTTTTGACCTTATTGATGATTATATTCAAGCAGAAATAAAGAAGTCTCCACTCCAATCAACTTGCACTGTACTTCCTTTATATGAAGTTTTATTTAATATCTCGCTAATTATGCTGACACATTTTGTGCTGACACACTTGATATCGCCAACTTTTAAAAGACAAACATGCTTTACTTGTTACTGTGCATTTACGTGTTTCATATTTTTTCTATTGCGTAGCATAGAGGTCCCTTATGTGTTATCTATGAATGATGTGGAATTGCTCATTTTTCCTTTTTGCTTGAGCAGTCAAGGAGTAGCAAATTTATTCCATATAATATTGGTTTACTCTGAAATTTGTGCATGTCGAATTGTTGTGTAATTTATGCCACAAAAGATAACATAAAAAATGCTTGATTTAATATATCATGCTTGAAGTTATGAGAAAACTCATTAACTAAATTGCATCCAAAATGCTACTCTTGCAGTTTGCAACTGGTTGGTTCTCACAACACATGATCAATTGTATCAGACAACGTCTTATGGTGCGATTCCTATCAGTATTTCCCAAGCCTGGTGCCGAGAATTTACTCAGAGCTGCTACTTTAAAGTTTGAAAAGTTGAGGAGGGAGACCTACAGACATGCGATGAAGCTCGACGAAGAAGAATGCCAACAACCTAATTTAGGTTCTCCTTTTATTTATTTTTTCTTTTTCTTTTCCCACAGTTCTTTATATTTATTATTGCTATTGCTTTAGTAAATTAATAGAGCCAACGGAATAATTCCACATCTAATAATATGATGTAAGAAGAATAATTAAATCCCCTTTTAAACTTTGTCTAGTTCCTAGCCTTTCATTAGTTATTACACTTCTATTTCTCAAGAAACCCTACATTTCTATTGAGTATTTAATGATTGAAACTTGTAAGGGAGAATTCCGAGCCAAAGTTTTCTAATTTGTTTCCTCAAACGGTTATTTGTTTTGTATCAGACTTTATTAATGTAGTTAGAACAAATTCTGTTTTTCTAATTTGTTGTTTAATATGAATGGGAACTAATTAGAAGATTTGTTGTCCTTGTAAAACAATAGTTTAATATATTCAAGTAAAAATTACTCTTTTCTGATCTGTTGAATAACATTTGATTAAGAAAATATCAATGAAAAAATTTGTGTCATGGACACAGCTTTGGAAGAGCATGAAGAACTTGATAATGCTGAAGATGAAGAGGAGGCAGCTGAGGGTAACGATAGTGAAGAAGAATGGGAAGAAGAACTCGATCTGGTGCTTTTTTTTCTATCTATTTTATGCTTTTGTGCTTTGTCATTAGATTGGGTTAGTAATGACTTTTAAACTGAATATATATTTTTTTATGTTGTTGATACGTGTAGGCTGGAGATATTCAAATTCCTCTGCAGTCTCAGTCGTGTATCCTTTTCTATTTCAACTCTAAATTTAATTATTTAAAGAACTAAAAATTGATAATTATATAATTCATACATACTACCGCGATTATGCTTTTTAAAATTTTGCACATAGAAGTTTATGTTTCTCATTGTTAAGCTATTAGATTGGTATGTGTTAAGAGAAGATGGATTTTTATCATGTAAGTTAGGTTTCATCAAGGCTCTCAACTGACACTTTTTGGACTCCCTTACAATGTTCAGATACCAACATTGAGAATTTTTCAAGGACTCATTTACAGGAACTTTTTGGTAGCTTTCCACATAATGAAGTTCATGGTGCCAACCTGCTACTAACAAATGATAGCGACGAAGAATATCACATATACGAGGAAGATAGTGAGGAGAATTACTCAGACGAATGATTTCTGACATTCTTAGTTACATACGAGGGTAAACATCGGTATATATTTGTTGATTAAATTTTTATCATGTAACCTAGTGTCCCTTTTTATATAAAAAAGTAGAAGTAGATAGAAAATAGAAAATAGTAGAGAAATGGGCATGAATGATTTAAGAAAATATTGTTTCATTTTGTATCTATTTTTGTCGATAATTATAAAATATATCATTTTATTTTTAATTTATCTTTTGTTTTTTCTGAAGATGACTGTAGAAGGTTGAATAATAATATGAGAAAACAGTAAAATATACATTTTTGCTGTAGAAACATATTATGAATCCCGGATTTTATGCATACTAACACTTTCAGTACTGTGCTGATTGAAATTGTGATATCTGAGAGTGTGAAAAATAAAGTGATATATCACTAATCACTAATTATAATAGATATGTATTCCTACAGCATCCAACATGAATGGGTCTCGACCTAACTGAGGCATATTTGAGTCTATTTGGTCCCCCTTATTCATAAAAATATATGATATTAAACACTCCTTATTCATTAAATGCACTATTCCTTTCCCATTTTTCTCAGCTAGCACTCTTGCACTTGTTCTATAATTGTTGCTAAAAACCATAGTTTTCTAAAATATGTGGTTGAGTAACCACTAGCTTTAGGTCCAAAACTTTGTCATACATCCCATCTTAACTTCAAGGCTCCTGTTCTAATAATTGTAGGTTTGTAGGTGTATAATAGCATACTTTAAGTGCTCATTCCACAGTTGAAATAGATCGAATGGTTTAAGTTTTGCAGTTGTGTACTATTGTAAGTAGAATAATTATGTAGTTTGTGGGTCATATGATGGGTGATAGGGTGATGGTGGAAATTAATAAAAAAAAATATGATGCACAAACATCTTATTTTTAGTTTAAAATATTATTTTTTAGGATGAATATCAACCTAAAAAAGATACAAATATTATTTTTTATTAGATATTAGAATGATGTAAAAAAAAAACGAAGTTGTAGATATAAAAATTTTCAAACAAAAATGACTTCTCTACGTGACCTTTTTATCAAAAAATCATGTTTAAACATTTTAAAAAGATTTTTTTGACTGATATATTATTTGATTATATATTTTATATACAATCATATTATATATAACTATAAATATTAATAGTAGATTTTATAATAAAAGAAAGTAAATTTGAAATTTTAAGTTTTGGACATATGAAGTTATGGGTAACTCTTAGCATATTGATTCAAATTTTCACCTCTACTTAAATTGTATTGATTTATTTAATATAAATGTCAGTTATATAACATAAGAAAAAAAAAAGATTACAGGAATTAAAATAAAAAAATAAAGATAAGTTGAATGGACACCACAATTTTATATGTTATTTAATAATACAAAGTTGAGATAATTATTATAAAATTAATAAATGTATATATATATATATATAATAATAATAATAATAATAATAATTTTCCATTAAATAAAATAAAGATATTGTTAGCATGTACTTTATTACATTCAATCAACTTGTTTAATTTATAAAACACAAATTTTATATTTTCTTGATAAATTCAGTATATCTGAATGAAGTTAGTTATTATATTGTTTTTCCTAAGATATTTTTAAAGATTAAATTATTATGTCTTTTGGAGAGAGAGAGAGAGAGAGTGATTGTCTATAGTGGTTAATAGAATGATAGCTCAACCTAATGGTATAAATGTTCATGACTTTAATAAAAAAAATTCTTATTCTAGGGTATAAAGATTTTTTATCGCTTAATTATTTTAGAATATACAGATTTTTTTTTTCATTTTTGTTATTCTGGGAAAATATTCAAACTTTGTGTACTTGTTGTGTTTGTCCATTTTTAATACGGTAATTTATTATGTTTTAAATTTTCTTACTTTTTTAAATATTGTTCTTCAGAAAATAAAGAAAAATTTGCATGATTATATGATCTATTGATTATTTTAAGCTAGATTAAACTCAGGTTTAAAAAATATATACACATGATAGATAAATAGACGGTATCCAAATTTAAAAATGATGATATAAACACTGGATAATGATAGGGATTTCCTTAAGTTTTATAGTATCATCATTCATGCAGTTTTATCTTGAAGAGACCTTATTCTATAAAAACACTAATGACTTCTTTTAAGTGTTTATTTGGAAAGTCTTAACATGATTCATCGTTTATACGTTAATCTTCATTATATAAGATAAATGAGTACAAAACTTCTGATTTATTCTATATGTAACTCGATTTGTAAAATTGATTTAAGTTTAATGACATGCTGATACACTTCTCTATTCCTCTTAATCCTGTCAGAAAAGTAACACCACCACTTACATGGTTCTTGTTTAAATTACAAGAAATATAATATGCTGAAGAATGCTCAATGTAAAGGTAAAAGAGAGGGAAGAAAACAGAAAAAGAAAATTGAAATTGCTGATAAAAAAAAGTCAATAAGGTTAACTTGTTTATGATCCTCTGAGAAATTGTGAAATCTACATGTGTATCATATTCTACCTTAGTTAGACACTATATTGAGAAAAGACACTCGAGTGTTAATAAGGCGTTTAAACAAGCAATCCAATCCATTTTCAAGCCCTTCAATGACTACCACCACAGCCTCAAGCTCTTTATTCGCACATTGAATATTCTCTGCTTCAAAATCTTTATCTGCATTATCCATCACCATTCTGCAAAGTGCCAAGTCCACTTTTTCCAATTCATTCACATTCTGAACAAGTGTTCCTTTTCTCATCACTCTCGACACAAATGTCCACTTGTTATTCACCTTCGACCTTAAGATCGGCGAAGAAAGAAACGACACAAGTGACTGAAAGATGCAGCTGGTGATGAAGCTAGCTTCTCTTACAACCCTCACAACTGCTGAAAGATGATGATTCAGATCCAAAGGAAATGATGATGATGACCCTTCACTGTGCTTCAACAAAACAAGAGATTTCGTACATTGTTTCCTTGTGTTTCTTCTGAGACTCCAATACGAAGAAACATGGTTTTCGATCACAAAGTCTCCAACTTTTCTCCTTCTGAGTGCTGATTGAAGGTCTCTAACGTTTCCCTTCATCAGCATCATGGCATCCCTTGTTTCTCCCAGAATGTCCAAGAATCTGAGTGGACAATCCAGCAACTCATCGACCCATTTTTGGTTCTGATGAAGAGAGAGTGCTTGTTGGGTGAGTGGCAATTTCAGAAGATCTTCCATGCACTTGTACAACTCTGCAAGGCCTGAGAGACCGAAGAAAATTCTCTCCGCTTCAGAGGTAGATGAAACCTCCCATGATTTGAGCTTGTTAAGCTCTTCTTCGATTCGAACCGTGTTTGGGTGTGATCTTGTTGGCAAGCTTATGGATCGAATGGCATAGCCATGAGAATGTTTTGGTGAAAAGGTAGAAGCCATAGTTGTTGTTCTTACGAATGTCAAGACATTTTGTGGTTGTGATGATATATATAAGAAAGCATGTACGTGTGGTTTTCTCATATGGTCTGTGGTAATCAAGATTCTCTGATTTTTTTGTGTTGTTTTTTGTTTAGTATTAAAAATATACTGTATTGACATTTTAAATATCTTTTTAATATATTTTAAAACATCAAATTTAGTGGTAATCAATATATTACGAAGATATAATAGAAAAACAACAATAAAAAAAAAACCTAGGGGAGAATCCAAATTCATTTGGGATGTTGTTGTGAGGTCTTGTCGTGTTTTAAATGGTGTATGTAAGTGTAAGAAAGGGTGTAAGGTGGACCTCTCAAATTGGCTCTCATGTCTTTTTTTTATCTCACCGTCCCTCATGCAGAGTCACTCAACTTCCATACAAAATCATGCATAAGAAGGGCCCATGCAGGAAGAGGTTCTACACAGTACAACCATGGCAGCCTCCACTTGTGTGAGAATTCTCTGGGCGAATCACTCAACAACATTCATTGTCTTGGCTAAAACATCAAATTTGTAAGATGACTTTTTCTCAATACAATTTATATTTATTTATTTATACTTATTCTTAAGAATCTAAGAGTAGAATAGATGGATTTAAGGGGAGTGAATAAATAAATTTGTGTAAATTTAAAGGTAAGTTGTTTCTTTTAAAAAATTTGAAAATGAAAATGGGTAGATTTGAAATTAAGATTTTTGAAATGTAAGAGGAATTCATGAGATGTAATGTCTGTCAAGGGAGCCAGAAAGGCCAGTAAGAGAAAGCTCCTCAGGTCTGTCATGTTAGGTTTATAGAAAGAGTTTTATTGGAGAGATACAAACATCAATGAAACCTGAATCCAATCACATAAGGTATTGACACCACTCTCAACCCAAAACCTTAAAACAATGAGTTTATGGATCTTTATCTTTATATAGTGCTCTACTTTCTCTCATTTCTATCCAATTTGAGACTTAAACTCACACTTAAATTCTTAACACGTGTTCATCCCATTTGCGATTCATTATCAAATAACAATATTATTAATTGTAATAGACTGATTTTGTTGATTTTGTTGAACGATAGAAAATTTTTTTATATTGGCATAATACATGTGTAATGATGATTTTGGTTGTACTCTTTTAATATTTAAATTCTAAGATTTGAAAAATAAGAATGTAGCAAAAAAGATTTAATATTTAAAAATAGTTTTGCAACTAACAAAACTAGTACTATATTGAACTATTAATCACATCATAATTAATAATTTAATTAGCAACTAATTTAATGATTGGTTAAATTAGCACCTGAGATAACCAGGTTGCTAAATTGGTCACAAAGAATCACTTGCAACCAATTGGAGCAATTATTTTTATTTTTGTTATCAGCAACCAATTATTATCTGATGCCAAATTATAAATTGTGGCTGAAAATTGAATCAATTGCTACAGTGATTAGCAATGAGGATTTGACAACTGCTTTAATTGTTCACCAAACCAATCATGTACTAAGTGTGGGGCACAAATTGTCAATATATTTAGCAACAGCAGTGGTAGTTATTACAGTTGAAAAAGAAACATGATAACATAATCAAATGAAAAGCTTTTTGTTTTCAATATTTTATTTTCGATAATTATATTATTTGTATTCATTGACTTGGTTGATAATACTTGTAATATTCTATTATTTATTAAAAAAAATGTACAAATGACATTTTATGTATGTAAACTATTTTTCTATTTCATCTTTAATAGTATTTTTACATCACAACATAAAACTCATAAACATAAACATATATATATATATATGCCTATAATTAGTTGTAGTAATTAATTGTTTTTATAACTTTAATATATAAGCTCATTTTTCTTCTTGAAAAAACTAATTTATTTCATCATTTTCTCTATCTATCCTTTTCTTTTCTTCTTTTCTTCTAAAAACAATCATGATTCAAAACTATTTGAAAGTTCTGATACATAACTTGGAAAAGTTCTATGAAATTGCATTGTGTCGGAAATAGTCCAAGTGTGAGTCAAAAAAAAGTTTCACATTGGATATAATAGACAAAGTTAAACACTATATAAAGACTATAACACCATTACATTAAGATTTTGGAGTTAAAGTGATGTCAAAAACATTTTATGTGTAAGACTAATATATAATCATAATTCATATATGAAGAATAGTGACAGACTAATATATAATCATACATTAAGATTTTGGAGTTAAAGTAGTGTCAAAAATATTTTATATGTAAGACTAATGTATAATCATAATTCATAATCCATGACATTGAGCAATATGATCAAAGTTATATTACATATATGACAAATTTCAGATTCAAGAGGGCACCTCTTTTTTGCCTTTTTGTTATTAAGTGGTGGCTATAAAGATTGACAAAAAATTATTATCATAATTTTGAATTGCACGAACAGCACTCCATAGAGTTCCTTTTAAGGAGTGCAATAATCATCATTAGTTGTTACACCTAAAACGTGTTCACGTGTATATGTATCTTTCAAAAGGGACATTGTTTTCCAAATAGTGACAGACACTAACGTGAAAGTGTCTTTAAAACGAAATTCAAACCTTAATTAACCACTTGATGAAAGCTCAAAATCTTTCATCAAACCTAGTTTTGTTTAATTGAAGTAAAATGACAAAAATTATTAATGCATGTTAATATAAAATATGTTACATAAAATTTTAAGGGGAGATAATTTAATTTTGTTTACCTCTAACATGAGGAAAGAAACTGTTTTTGTATAATAAACTTGTACACAACAAAAAAAAATAGTAGAAAAATGAGATGAAATATAGATAATGCGATACATTTAAAGTAAATAAATATTATAGAAAGAGAGGGATCAAGTCTATTTGAAACTGAATTTAAAGAATTATTTCTTATTTTTAATATTTTGTTTTATTTATTTAATATAATATAATGGTGAAAAACGAATTAGTTACCATAACTGTTATATTAAAATAAAATAAACAATAAAGATAATAAGTAATTTTTTTAGAGTTACTCTTGCACTATGTTAATCCGCTGGCTTTTGAGATATTTTATAAGTGATACAATTTTAGTGTAAGTAGTTGTTTATTTTGAAGGTTAATGATCTTTGTTATAGAATTATCTTTATTCTAATGGGCTAGTATGTTTTTGTTTATTTTAAAAATAATATTTTAACAAAAATGTTTTATCTATATCTCAAATAAGTAATTATTTTAAATAGTTATTTTAAGTTTAAACAAAGTGGTCACTTTTAGTATATGTAGAGAATGTGAAAACTAAATAGGGTGAATACATACATTACATAGTTCCTATCTATGTATGATGGGCTTTTATGAGAATGGGCTGCTAGAAAATTTTACATAAACAATGGTGAATTTCTTATTCTACTCCATGTTTTCTTTCCGCACCTCCGTATTTTTTAAAATTTCAATTATATCTATGTTGAAATTATAATTTCAGATTTATAGTAAATATTTTGGATTACACAAAAATATTAATTCTACACATTTTGGAATTTTGGATTGTTCAATTCGAAATATGAATTTACATTATGAAATGCATGTAGATTTATGTTCTAAATGATTAATCCGTACTACAAATTTATTTTTTAAATTATATAATATGTGATACAAATTTGAAAGATAATTCATAATATAAATTTTATTTTAAAATTTACTTTCCATGATACAAATTTATATTCTTGATTATATTCAAAGAATATGAAATTTTTATTTCATTTTCATCATCGTCAACAAATAATTATAGCATATTCATGTATGTATTCGTCTTTTTAATATTTTAAATATTAATTAAATAATTTTTTACAAGAAAATATAAATCACATCATAATATTTAAATATTTCAATGTTGAAAAGATATACATTTTTTTCATTGTTAAATACAAAAAATAAATTATAATATTATAAATATTAAATGTGAATATCGAATAACATTTGGATATGTTTTACATATGTTACGAAACTAAAGACTAAATAAAGTTATAAAATTTTTAAATTATCAAATAAACAACCTAATAAATACATAGTACATACTCTTTCGCATTTTCATACCTAATTTAAAATTAGATATTATTTATATTTATAATCAATTAATTAATAGTCCCTAATTTGTTTAAAAATCTATTTTGTCATATGATACTTGAAAATATATTATTATTTATTTTTACATTATTAAAATATGTTATATATATATTATTTTATTTTGTCATTTTTAATTGATTCCTAAAATACTTTAAACTTTTTCTTTTGGTGTAGTGATTTTTTTTTTCATGACAATTAACATATGGTGATGTATATATATTTATTAGAAATGGCTTAATCTATATTATTCCTAACACTATAAAATGATAATTCTTTTAATTTAACTGACATATGAACTGTAACAGGGACACAAATAACAAAATAAATAAATAAATTAAAATGTCTAATTAGATTCCCAAATTAAAATCTCCCTCTCTCCCTCTCTCTCTCTATATATATTCATTAGGTTGATTAACTTTTTTAAGGCTTAAAATTTGGATTACTTTTATTTAAATAGGGTTTTAAAAACGTTTAAGTATGATTTCTTCAATAAATGAATCAGATCATATTAGCTCTGATTACTTGACTCGTTTGTATTCTTGCTTCCAACCTTGATGAAAAGTAACAGTGAATCGAAGGTTTTCTTATTAAATTTCTCCAAAGACAAATAATTACTTCACTTGCTTATAGGACATGGTTGTTTGACCAATATCACTCACTATAGTGTTCAGGCAGAGAACATCACATTAAAAGTAATTCTTGGTCTCGCAATTAACAGAGAAAAGACAACTTGAAGAAGAAGAAGAGATCAAAATATAGTCCATGAACTTTTGGTTGTATTTGTTTGTGTAACTATTGAATCGTGTATATATATACATACACATTTACAAGTTTTTAGGCAAAATTTGCAGACAAAACTACGATTGAGCACTCTCTATGGAGTCATTATGTTCAAAAGATTAGCTCTTGTTCTAACTAAGCGTCTAAACATTCTCTCCAAACCATTTTCTATGCTTTCAATGGCATTTTCCAAACCCTCCAATCCCTCACGCAAAGCCTGTACCTTCAAAACATTAGCACCTTCGCCTAAAAGGGTGCTTAAAGATCCTTCCACACACTGCAACTCGTTCAGATTCTGGGAGTTTTCTTCACATGATGTTACCCTTTTGTGCATCAATTTTGCCACCATCAACCATTTAGTATTCTTTGCTTTTGAAGCTGGCACAGCCAAGTAAGACAAAATGGTTTGAAAGATGGACAAGTTCATCGTAATAACCTCCCTAAGAACTCTTATCACAGCATCTTGATCTTGATTCAACACTGTTGATGATCCAAATTTACTTTCCATCTGCTTTAAAGATGAGATCAACTTCTTGGCACTTCTCTTCATCTTTCTTGTGAATAAATTGTACTCAGCCACGCTTTTTTCAATGCTTGAATCTCCCTTTCTCCTCCTGAGAGCAGAATGAAGGGCTTGAGCATTTTCCTTAACTTGTGAAACCGTGTTCCTTGTAATGCCACAGATATCCAAAACTCTCACTGAACCATCCAACACCTCTTCCATGCATTTCTGACCTTGATGGTTCGAAATCACTTTTTGAGTTGATGCCATGTTGAGAAAATCTTCGAAGCAAATGAACAAATCTTCAAGCAAGGATAAGCCAGTGCCAATTGACTCAGAATTTGACGTGGATGTGGCTTCCCATGTCCTCATTTTACTTAGCTCCTCCTCTATTCTGATGGAGCTGGGGTGAGAAACAGAAGGGAAACTATTTGAGCGAACATGGTACATGTTTGCCATTGTTGTTACTTTCTCTTTTGTTGTTTGTTCTTTTTTCAGAATTGTGTTCTCATTCTTAGTCCTTTACCTCATTATATATATAGTGGCCATTGACGATTCATTAATCATTCCATGATTTCAATAAATGCCTAGAAAAAGATGAGTACCTTCTCTTAATCAACATGTGGTGCTCTCATGGGATTCCCTTTGAATTAGGTGAGATTGTCACACCTCTTCCCAACATCGTGATATTCTGTAAGACACAGTGGTAATAAAATAGGTTTTTGCTGCATAACTGGCATGTTCTTTGAGTGTTGGTAATCAGAAAACATCATAACTCATCAACTAGTTTTCTGTTTCAAATATAAAATATACTGTTGCTGTTTGTTGTTTCAGAGATGTCCACTGAGTTGTCTCAATATGAAGGAGCTAAAACTGCAATGAATTGAAATTGTTTTTGCATGGTTGAGATTTTGATCTCATGAGATATACTAGAAAATGTACAATAATTGAAGTGACAGATAAGCTTATTACAATTCAAAGAACCAAATGATTCGAAAATTATAGCATTAGATTAGTTTGGTGTGTGCACGAGTGGCATTTGTGCTTGTTTGTCTCTTCTGATTTTACCCAGCTTCGATGGTTTTGTTCGAAGTTTGACACTGGTACCGATAAAAAAAATGCATTTTCACCTGCAAAATTTACTTGGGAATGGTTTATGCCTATTTTATAACTATGCTAAAAAAAAGTGAAAGCCTAAAAGATATAAATTAATTTACCACTTGTTAATCTCTTATTGTAAAATCTTGTGTTCATATGTCAGATGTTTAATGTCAGTGTAAGAGAAATATATTTTCACTGATTACAAGTTAATTTATAGTGATTTTTTGAGTTCTATATTATTAACGAAATAAGTAAACTTATTAATTATGTCTCAATTGCGTTTTGCAGTATGTGTTAAGGAGCATTGCACTTTTATTGTTAACGGTGCAGGAGTGTCAAGGAAAAAGGTGACTTGAAACAAAAGTGTATCGAATATAGAGTATACATAACATTTTGTTGCATTTCATTATATAACTATTGAATTGTGTACATGTACAATAGGACAAAATTTTTCAATCCTCGTTGATCCCTAAAACTTGGATGCTATGGAGGATTTGGAGAGAAAATAATGAGTGAAGAGTGTGTAGTTTCTATTGAGCGATGATATTCAAAAGGCATGCTCTTGTTCTAACCATGCGCCTGAATACACTCTCCAAACCATTTTCTATGATTTCAATTCCATTCTCCAAAGCCTCCAATCTTTCATGTGCAGCCTTCATTGTTGCAACATTGCTACCTTCGTTTACAAGGCTGCTTAAAGATGCTTCCACACACATCAACTCGTTGGAGTTTTTTGTGTTCTCTTCACATGCTATCACTCCCTTCTGCATTAATTTTGCTACCAGTAACCATTTGGTTGCCTTTGATTTTGAAGCAGACACGGTTAAAAAAGCTAACAGCGATTGGAAGACAGACATGTTCATTCCAATCACTTCCCTAACCACTCTGACCAAAGAAACAAGTTGTTGATCTTCATCCAAGATTTGGGACACTCCAAATTTGTTCTCCATCTGCTTCAATGTTGTGATCAACTTCTTAGCATTCTTCTTCATCTTCTTAGAGAATAAGTTATATTCGGCTACAATTCTTTCAATGCTTGAATCCCCCTTTCTCCTTCTTAGAGCAGAATGAAGGGCTTGAACACTTTCCTTAATTTGTAACATGTTGTCTCTTGTGATGTCACAGATGTCCAAAATTCTCACTGAACCATCCAGAAGCTCTTGCATGCATTTCTCACCTTGATGGTTAGAAATGAGCTTCTGGGTTGAAGCCATGTTGAGAATATCTTCCAAACATACATGCAAATCTGATAGCAAGGAGAAGCCAGTGGCAATTGAGTTTGATGTGGATGTGGAAGTGTCTTCCCAAGTTTTGAGCTTGTTAAGCTCCTCCTCTATTCTAGTGATGCTAGGATGAGATCCAGTAGGGAAACTGTTTGAGCGAACATGGAATTTGTTTGCCATGATTACTCTTTTTGTATTTTGTTCTTTGTAAGCTCAATGTTTTTGTGCTCTCACAAATTCCTTAACTCTATACATATATATAGGTGCAATCCATGATCCGTTCCTATTGGTGAAGAAAATAGGAAAAACAACTAACCTGTGATGATGAATGTGAGCATGTGGTTGTAGCATGTGTTTTCTACTCATTAGGTGAGTTTGTCGCATCTGTGCCAAACATTGTGCACCATTATTTGTGGCATAATAGAGGCCAAAATAGTATTGAAATGGGTTTGTGTTGCATAACTGGCATGTTCTCCCTGTGTTTGCAATCAGAAAACTTCATTACTCATCACCTAGTTTGCCTCCTTTTCTGCCACATTGCCTCTTGATTTCGCAATAAAAAAAATGGTGCTGTTTCAGCTTCAAGCATATCCATTATCTGGCTTGTCACAATGGTAAGGAGCTATATAATTGAAAAAATAAATGGTTTTCTGTGGATGAGATCCGGATCTCGTGGTATATGACAATTGGACAACAATTTGAGTTCTTTATAATTTTGATTACAGATTTTGAGAACAAAATGATGGGCACGAGTGGCTTGTAACCTTCCTTAATGATTTTACCAACTCTTGCACTATGTTCTAAACCAAACCAACAATGTCTCTCATATTGCTTTATATGATTTTCTTGAGAAATCGTATGGTACATATAAAAGAACCTGTACCTTACTGTCCCATTGTCAAGGGGTTGGTTTGTGTTATATATTTGTTAAGTGCACGGAGAAATAAAAAAAAAAAAAAAAAGGATTGTGGAAACATCACAGATTTTCAAATCTCAAAATCAATGATGCAGGTTAGTGGTTTTGTGTGAATAAGAGATTTAGTGCATGCATAATCATTTGTGTTACCATGTTGGTCTTGCTTCCCAGCAGTAGTTAAAAACAAATATTTTTATAGTTTTATCATCTATTATGATAATATAACTTTCTTATAATGAAAAAAATATTTTTAACAATTCAAGTTATACATATTCATTCATAATCACTCCTGAACGTGATCATTTCTATAAAGATCATACATATACCCATATCGTATTAAGTATATATAACAATTAACTCCACTTAACAATTTTTTTCCCATACTTCTAAAAATCCAATTAAACTCTTATTAAGTCTCAAAATATTAAACACCAAAAACTTCTCATTTACAAAACACCCAAAAGGAGAACAAAAGAGGAGAAATCCTTAATATAAAATATTTATCCAATTCATGAATGATTGGTTAAATTTGATCATCATCTATCTTATTAGAAATATAATCTAACAACATAACAACGTTTAAATTATTTTCTACTCATTTTAAGAATTAGAAAAACTGAAATTTAAATAAATATAATTAAAATTTTAATAAAGTAAAAAAATAATATATATAGTTTATTTATAAATTGATATTGGGAATAGTCCAAGTGTGAGTCAAAAGTCCCCCCTTGGATAGTATTGACAAAGTTAAACACTATATAAGAATAAATTCACATAATTTCAGTTTGGTCCCTACACTTTCAAACTTATTGTTTTTGGTCTCTATTTTTTTGGCGCGTTAAAAATAACAAACATCGTGTCATGTGTTATTTAATTTTTTTTTTTACAAAAATAAGAAACTAGCATCGATTAGACCGACGCTTTTCACGAAAATAAAAAAAAAATATTTTTAGTCCTGAAGTTTGAACTTAATTTGGAAATGATTCTTGGTTGAAACTTGGTTACTGTTTGGTCCCTACACATGTAAACAGTGACAAGTTTCAAGCAGAAACCATTTTCAAATTTAGATCAAACTTCAAGAATTAAAAATATTTTTTCTAATATCTTATATATGTAAAATCAATGTCATATATATATATATATATATATATATATATATATATATATATATATATATATAAACCCAAGAATTTGCTATTACGTATTCATATGAAATTTATTTTTATCAAATCATCGGTTATTATCCTTATCATCTAAATATTTTTTATAATAGGATAATTCAACTAATGAACCATGATAGCATTTGCTTGCTACTAAAGCCTCCATATCATATTCTTTAAAGGTATTTTTTGAAAGGAGGAACAATGGGTCATTTGTACACTTTATTTTGTAGTGTTTAGTTTGAAATTACTTTTTATTTCATTCACAATTTTGAAAATATAATTTTATTTACGTTTTGTTTTTTTTTTTCAAACATTAAGTTGTATATGATGAATACATATTTTTTATTATTATGTTCAGCAAATATTCAAAATAAGAAAATAAAAATTAATCATTTTTGTGTTTGAGTAAAAAATAAATAATTAATTCTAAAAACTTGTTCTTCAAATAAAAAAATACTATAGTAATATTTTTATTTATTGGGCTGAATGGTTTAATATAATTTTAAAGTAAGTTCTACCAAGCCATTCTTTATAGCTACTATGCCTCCCCACTCTACAACTCAATTCTAGCTAACCTTTTTTGTTTTAAAATTGCATTTTATTTATGCTTTGTCTTTGTTTCAAGCATTAGTTTGTACCAAAAGTGATAAAAAATAGTTTTATTTTATTATTTTTAATAAAATATATAAAATAAGAAAAATAAATTAAACATTTTAAAAAATAAGGAAGGATGAAAAAATATCATTAAAAAAAACTTGATGAAACACCATTTTCATATATCCATAAATTTATTTTTTAAGTAAACGTAATTGTTTGTTATTAATCCTCCAAACTTTGTACTAACTTCTAGCTACCCTCTATTCAAGGGTATTGCTTGATGAAAGAGAAGGAAAATTTCATTAGTTAAAGAAAATAAAATATATTAAATTTGAATTGTTTTAATTTAAATATTTTATTTAGAGAAATTTGATTTATTATCAAATAAAAATAATAATTTTAAATAATATTTAACCATTCAAAAAGTATTGTTAGATCATATTTTTCATTTAAAGTTGATTTAAATATTTTTCAGTTAAAATCTATTAAAAACGTTTTATTAACATAGATATTTCCGACTGGTGGTCCAAAATCATTTTGATGATTTAGTCAGAGCTTTTTTTTATTATGATGTTAGTCAAAATTATTCACTGGTCAACCTTTTAATTGATTGTCAGTTGATATTTTTTGTATTAATTAAAATAATTACAGTTAAGGTTGACAAAACACTTACCTCATTAACATAAAAAAAAATTAAAAAAAAAAAAAACTTGATTGGTGAGTGTGAACAAAATTTAACACCATTAACATTCATACGAGAAATCTCTGCCTATATAGAATAAAACATAATCCCGACAACTAGTAAAAAACAAAACTTGGTTGAAATTAAACTAAAATATAAATTGCATAACTATATACAAAAAACATGAACAGTTCTAGTTTAATATTTCTAGATAAAATTTAAAATTTTATAATATAAAATAATAAAATTCCTCTAATAAATCTCAAAAAGTTAACTTCTTTTAAAATGCTCTCTCTAAACAACATATTTTGAAATAAATATTTCAAATTTTATATAAAAATTAATTATCCCTTCTAAATTTTGTCCAAACATATTATTACTCTTTTATGTTTAGTTTAAAAATATTATTTTATTTTATTACAATTTTTAAAATACAATAGTACTTTCACCTTTTATTTTCTTTATCTCAAGCATTAATTTGTTAAAAATTGATAAAAAAAAGTTAGGTTTTATTTTTTTTTATAGATAAGAAAATTAGTTAAATATCAAAATAGTGGAATTCTTGAAAAATAATAAAAATTATTTTAACAAAAAGTTATTCAAGTAAAACAAAGACCAAAGATAAAAAATAATGAAGAATATAAATTTTTACATTATCTAAAGAATGAAGTGTTTATTCAATTAAATACTTGAAATTAAAAGTCAAACACTTTTATGTGAAAAAAATAGTAGATAAAAATATTAGAAAAAGAGCAAAAATTATAAAATGTTATACTAGAGTGATTCATAATATATCATTTTTATATAACAACACAAAAATTTGTGATAAGAGAGAAAGTAATCAGATATGCGAATGAATTTTGTAGATATATAATAATTCAAACAATTCAAAAACAGGAGAAAAAAATGTATAATAAAAAAAACAATAAAACTAAAGACTAGAATTATTCAAATTTTTTTACTGATGATTTTGTTTTAAATTTTGTAGATATATAATAATTCAAACAATTCAAAAACAGGAGAAAAAAATGTATAATAAAAAAAACAATAAAACTAAAGACTAGAATTATTCAAATTTTTTTACTGATGATTTTGTTTTAAAATATTACATTTTAAAACTTATTTTCTACGTATATTTTTATTCAAAATTTAATGAATATATTATTTCAAAATAAAAAATATTATATTATTGAAAATTTAAGTAATAAAATAAATAAACGAGTATTTAAAAATTAAAGGATTACGTAAATGTCATTTAAGATCACTTTAACTTTGCGGGAAGGAACTTAATTTTCCAATTTTATTTATTATTTATTGTGCTTGAGTAAGAAAGTTTTCCATTTTTATTTATTGTGCTTGACTAAAAAAAGTTTTCTATTTTATTGTTTATGACAAAATGTTTAAAAGAATCGGAGCAAATAGCTTTATTTAAAACAAATCACTAATTTTATTTAGGTTTAATTAAATTGAAATACATAATTAATTTTGATATTTTTATTGGATTCTTATTAAATAAACTGTTATATTGACTGTTGATTTATTTATAATTTTTTCAAAGGGATTTTATAGCTCAATTTTATGGTGAACGATTATATAGTTGTTATTTTTGTTTTTCCATCAACTTGTTTATTCTATTTTCAATCCCCTCCAATTCTTAGGTCAATTAGTTTTTTTTTTTTAATATAAACGTAAATCTTTCAATCTTTCTGCAACTTTTTACGCCTAATAAAATATTAATATTTTAATTTTCTTATCTCATAATTTATTTTATATTTTAAAATAAAAATACTTTTTGTTAATGTTGAATAGACATAGAATAGAAAATATAGTGTTTATATATCATCACCCAAAAGAAAATAAGCAAGTTAACTACTTCATTAAAAATGTAAAGACAAAAGTGACAGTCAAGTTATTCCATTAATAAACATTTTAAAAGTTAATAAAAAATTTATTAAAAATAACAAATTTTAAGATATTTTTAAGACTTCATTAATCTAATTTCTAATAAAAAAATGATGTAACTTATTTATAAGTACAAGAGAAAGTTAAGATTATATATGAACATAATAATAATTCAAAAAAAATTGAAAGATGTCTCTAATAATTTTTATAAAAAACACCTTTCGATATTTTACGGAAAGTAAAACCAATTCAAACCAAATTACAAAATATTAATTTAATTTAATTCAAATTTAATATTAAATTAAATTAAATCTTATTTAATGAAGGGTTAAATATGTTTTTGTCTCTTAACTCTTATTGAGAATTGAAATTAGATCATTTCGAAACTTTAAACTCATTCAGTCTTTCATCTTTAATAAAGGAGTGAAAATATTTAAATTGTTTACATCGTTTAACTTATTTTCGCTTCAATGTTTATTTAAAAACACGTTTAAAATATCAAATAAACTTAAAAAATTTAGTTAAAAAATTAATTACACACATTTCTAAAATTGAGAGACTGAATTAATCTAAAATTTGAAGAACTATTTTCAATTTTGAACTAAAATTAAAGGAAAGAAAAAATCAAATACTCCATGGGCACCTATTTTTATTTTATTTTTTATGAGCTAGGCAGTTATACTGATAACAACATGTTTTTTCCTACCTCATATCAGTCATTTCAATTGCTTATACGTTGAAATTCGCAAAAATGCCTCAACTCTCAAAACCAAACTTTACACTTTTAGTAATTCTCAGAATATTTCTACTGTTCCCGTACCTCACAAGCATATACCTCTACTCCTATCAAAATATATTCTTTTCATCTTTCTTAATACCCACATGGCTAAAACTCATACTTCAAAAATAACAAACCAAACCAAACTAATTAATTGAACCACATGAATTATCTGCTGATTAAGTTGATGAAGAGGAATATGAGAAATAATGAATCCACCTTTTTTATTTTTTCTGACAAATTCTAAAACGAGAACCCAATTCATTAGTTAAAGCCACCACCACTAGCTAGTGCCTCTACACAACCTCTATTCTCTTTTCATTCTCAAAGTTCCTTCCTTTACTCTATAAATACGCTGCATTTCAACCTGTGTAAATCCACAAACTCTCAAAATCAAAACTTTATATATATATATATATATCCTTCATGGCTTCCCTTGATGGTGAGAAAAGTAATGAAAATCATGTTGAGATTCGTGTTGGGGCGATTGGGGTGGAGCGAAAACGAAAGCAAGAAATTGAAGCAAAAAACATAGATTATTCTGAGAGGGCGAATTGGGTGCGTGCAGCAGTGTTGGGAGCGAACGATGGATTAGTCTCGGTGGCATCATTGATGATGGGTGTTGGAGCTGTTAAGGAGAACGTAACAGCCATGGTTCTTGCTGGTTTTGCGGGGTTAATTGCAGGGGCATGCAGCATGGCAATTGGAGAGTTTGTGTCTGTGTACACTCAGTACGACATAGAAATGGGTGAGATCGAAAGAGAGAGAGAAAACAAGGTTGTTGTTGTTGGTGATGATGATGATGATGATGGAGTGAGTGAAGAAGGTAAAAGGGAAAAGTTGCCGAATCCATTTCATGCTGCTGTAGCATCAGCTTTAGCATTTTCTGTGGGTGCAGTGGTGCCACTGCTATCTGCTGCATTCATAAGGAACCATAAAATAAGACTTGGTGTTGTTGTTGCTGTGGCTAGCATCACGTTGGTGGTGTTTGGTTGGTTAGGAGCGGTGCTCGGAAAAACTCCGATCACAAAATCTTGCCTTAGAGTGCTCATCGGAGGTTGGATGGCTATGACTCTAACATTTGGCCTCACCAAGTTATTTGCCTTTGCTGAGATTTGAGTCTTTGATTTTTTTTTTCTCACTTGAAAAATATTATAAGAGAAGGTTAATTAAAAAATTTAAGATAACTTATGATAGATCTTTTGGTTTTCTTTTTCTAATAATATTCTATGTTGTTAGAAATTTGTCGTGTGAAAAGTGTTGTCTTGCATGCCAATGGACACCTGGTAGAAAAAGAGAAATGTGAATGTGATGTGAGAAGAGATCAAGTAAATGAATATAATTCATTGTATTGATGTATCGTATTAGTACAAATTTGTTGATTTTCAATTTATGGATATAATATATCAATAAAAAAACACTGTGAATGAAAATAAGATTACAGTGTTATGGAATGATATTTTTTAAAAGTTAATTATGTTTTTCGCTCGTAAATTAAATTGTGAAACATTTCATTAATTTCTTTTTAAATAATATAAAATATTATCTTTGTAAAGGATATATTATAATTAAGGAAAAGTATTGCTTGACATTCACTTTTAAACCAACGTACACTTGACAATTGGTTTTATAATAAAATATTATACTTAATGTAATAATGTAATAAAAGTAAATATAAACGGAATATTATAATAAAATAATATCATAGGAAATTGTAAGTTGAATGTAAGAGAAAAAATTAAAGTGTCAAAAGTAATATGATCCATTAATTAACCTAGAATTATGTATGTAATGTAGAAAATATTTTATACGTCTAAATAGTCAAAATGGATTAGAATCAGTGAGTCAACCCGACTCATCATTGGTTCAAGTTGGATTGGGTTAAAATTTTTTTATAAATTTTAATACGGGTTAATTTTTGACCCGATTTATTTGAAACCCAGCTCATTTAGAATACAGCTCACCCGGGTTGAACCCGTGATGAGCCGGGTTGGACCAACCTGCAAATGAAAGGATCACACAAGTATTTTTTATTAAGTTGAGCTTTATATTTGGGTTGTGTTAGGTTATTTTTTTAGCTAACGTATAAATAATTTATACTTTTTTTATTTTGGTTTGCATTGTATTAAAATTTATTTAGATTTTAATTATAATTATAATTTAGTTTTGATCGAAAAAAAAATAAAAAAAAATATTTTTTTAATTAATTGAGTCGAGTTGGATTGGCTCACTAAAAATAAACATAATATTTTATAATAAATTAGATATGAAAATTAAATTAATTTTCTTTTAATTTAACATACGGTAAATCAAATTAGTTAACAATTACATTAAAAAGGATAAAATAAAAATAAAAATTATATGAATAAGAAGATTTTTTTTTTTTTATATTTAGATATAAACTAACGTAAATATAAACGTTATCATATGAATAGGAAATTTTTAAATATATACAAATTATTTAAATTTTAAAAATAGTAATTAAAAGAATAAAATTCAAAAAATGTATAATATAGTTATAGATATAGTTACTAAAACGATGAAATAACAAATGATTCTTTTTTTATGATAAGTAGTTACTAAAATGATAAAACTCAAAAGATAATTTTTTTATTATAAATAATTATTTGAATTTAAAAAAGAATAATTAAGAGGTAAAATTAGAAAAAAAGACAAAAAAAAATATATTCTCTATATACTTATAGATTAGAACATTTATTAATATTAATCATTATTTAACTCTCGTGCTATATATTAGACAACTTAATAAATACTTAAGTAATAGATTTTACACACCGTAGTAAAAATAACTTAAACCAACATAGTTAATTCATTACAGGTCTATTTAAAAGAAAAAAGTTGTTCAAATTAAAAATCATATATAGTAAGAAACCTAAAATATATTTACATCGAAAAATGATAATTCTACTAACATTATATATTTCAATTTGAATAAATAAAATAATAAAATAAGAGTTCTGCTCCAATTCTAGAGAAACTTTAAAAGCTAAAAAGAATGTATACATTAAGAAAAAATATTAAAGATCTTCTCTTAAAAAAAAAAAAGAAGATTTAGTTACTTTGAAAAGGAAAAGAAGATTTTCAAACTCAGAAAGGCAGGCACATTTTCTAATTAAATAAAACATGTACTTGAACTTTCTATCACTTCAGCTGAGTGTAAGCTATTTTTAAATATATGTTAATTCAAATGTGTCACATCCTGTGATCTTTAAATTAAAGCATGGAATATTTTGCACAAATAAAGTTAACATAATATTGCTTAAACAATACAAAAGAAAGAACTGATAGATATAACATCTTCTTCGAAACAAAAGTCTCTTTATTTATTATGAAAGAGAGTTTAAAATTTCATGCTTTCACTCTGCATAATGTTCTATCAAATCTTCCAAATCAGGTCATTATTTTCACACCTCTTCTTTGTTAAAACTACACAAAATATTACATGACATTCTCAATTTAAAATTTTTAACATAATGTGCATCTAATTTTCTTATATATAATATTATTTAACTTTATCTAATGTGGACTTTCAACTTATATATATACTCATCTTATTATATAAACGTGTCATTATAATAAATATGATCATTGGATGTTTGTGTAGCTTGTATGAACTAAATTTCACATAGTTTTTTTCTTTTATAAAATAATTTTAAATAAAGTGATTTATGCTGAAAACTTTAGTCTTATTGTAGTAAAACTTAGCCATATCCTTTACTCAATGGAAAAAATTACATTTTCCCCTTATAGTTTACGGTATATTAGAAGAGAAAATCGCATTAGACAAGAAATTAAGAAAAACAGAAGAACATTTATTATATATATATATATATATATATATATATATATGTGGGATTTTGATACTCTGCAACTATAAGTAGAAACTCTCAATTTACTTTTTCAACAAACTAATATTTACAATTTGCTTTTTCTATGGGCAATTTATTCTAAAACTGCAGACACTGTTACTGAAAATATGAATTTTGTTTTCATATATTCTTTTAGTTATTTCCATGAAATTGCAACATATATATGTGAGGAAACCACAAAAATATTTTATAATAAATTGAGAAAGATGTTATCCAATGATTTTTTTTTTCAGCAGTGGCACTGTTGCGCAAAACTTTATTTTTAAATTGTAAACATACATTCAATCGGTTCCAAAAATTGTTGTAAATATAGTCAAAACAAAATTAAAGGAATTACTTAATGTTAGTTTTAAATAAGTTTTTTATTTTTTTCATTTTAACAAATTTATTGAAAAAACTTTCTTAATTAAAATGAAGATTAGATTTGATGACTTGTGACATTTTGTTATATACAGTATAAACACTAGTTGTATTTCATTCTGTACAATTGGATGAGGTAAAAAAACTTCAATCCTCTGCAGATCCCTAAAACTTGGATGCTATAGAGGATTTGGAGAGAAAATAATGAGTGAAGAGTGTGTAGTTTCTATTGAGTGATGATATTCAAAAAGCACGCTCTTGTTCTAACCATGCGCCTGAATAAGCTCTCCAAACCATTTTCTATGATTTCAATTCCATTCTCCAAAGCCTCCAATCTTTCATGTGCAGCCTTCATTGTTGCAACATTGCTACCTTCGTTTACAAGGCTGTTTAAAGATGCTTCCACACACTGCAACTCGTTCAAATTCTTCTGCTTTTCTTCACATGCTATCACTCCCTTCTGCATTAATTTTGATACCAATAACCATTTGGTTGCCTTTGATTTTGAAGCAGACACGGTCAAAAAAGCTAACAGCGATTGGAAGACAGACATGTTCATTCCAATCACTTCCCTAACCACTCTAACCAAAGAAACAAGTTGTTGATCTTCATCCAAGATTTGGGACACTCCAAATTTGTTCTCCATCTGCTTCAATGTTGTGATCAACTTCTTGGCATTCTTCTTCATCTTCTTAGAGAAGAAGTTATATTCGGCTACAATTCTTTCAATGCTTGAATCCCCCTTTCTCCTTCTGAGAGCAGAATGAAGGGCTTGAACATTTTCCTTAATTTGTAACATGTTGTCTCTTGTGATGTCACAGATGTCTAAAATTCTCACTGAACCAGCCAGAAGCTCTTGTATGCATTTCTCACCTTGATGGTTAGAAAGCAGCTTCTGGGTTGAAGCCATGTTGAGAATATCTTCCAAGCATACATGCAAATCTGATAACAAGGAGAAGCCAGTGGCAATTGAGTTTGATGTGGATGTGGAAGTGTCTTCCCAAGTTTTGAGCTTGTTCAGCTCTTCCTCCACTCTACTGATGCTAGGATGAGATCCAGTAGGAAAACTATTTGAGCGAACATGGAACTTCTTTGCCATGGTAACTCTTTTTGTATTTTTCTCTTTCTCAAAGGAAACTCAATGTTTTTGTGCTTTCACCAAGCACTTAACTCTATATATATATATAGTATAATGCAATTCATGATTAACCTTTCATAATCAATGTGAGCATGTGGTTTCTGCATATGTTTCCTAATAATTTGGTGAGTTTGCCACATCTCTGCCAAACATTGTGCACTATTATCTGTGATATAATACAGACCAAGTTGATAATGAAATTCGTTTGGTGTGCATAACTGGCATGTTCTCCTTGTGTTGGCAATCGGAAAACCTCATTAGTCATCAACCATTTTGCCTTCTTTTCTGCCACATTGCATTTTGACTTCAAATTATAAAAATGTTGTTTCAGTATCCATTACCTGGCTTGTCTCGAATATAAGAAGCTGAAACTGCAAAATGGTGTAATAAATGGCTTTGGTAGATGAGATTCGGATCTCGAGGGATATCACACATGGACAACAATTTAGAGTTATTTATAATTTTGGTTGCAGTTTTGGACAGCAACTTGAGTTGTATATAATTTTGATTACAGATTTCGAGAACAAAATATTAGATTATCTGGTGTGTGCACGAGTGGCTTGCAACCCTTATCTCTCCCTTGTTGATTTACCAACTCTTTGGTTACTCCATAACAAAATTGATTTGGAATTGTTAACCTTGTTGAATAATTTATACTTGAAAATCATTTTTTCTGAAAACAAGAGTGGGTGAAAAGGTGAAATATCGTACTATTAGAGCAATTAGAAATTTGAAACAGATAATGAGAACACTTCCCTTCTAGATATTCAATTTCATCAAATCCTCTAACTGTGGTTAGAATTCTAGGGAATATTGTTGAATAGAGATGTATTTGTGCAGTGTCTTTTTCCTTAACATGATATTTTATCACGTTATGTATTGTAGATCAGTTGAAAGAAACTACTCTGATCTTCAGTTTGTATCCCCTATTTGCTAAAGTAGCTAAGTGAAAAGAAACATATGTTTATCCATTTGAATCTTCTTTCTGCGTTTTTCATTTGAAAAATTGAAATTGATTAGCCTGAACTCCGTTCATCCATACATCTCTTAAAATCATTGCTTGACCAGAAAATTTTAAAATCATCTTTTGTCCTTTGGAAATGGTATAAAGTGATGTTAATGCTATTTTTTACACAGTCTTCTCTAACAAGTAAATTATAATGTTCAGTCATAAAAACAAGATCAATATAAAGGAATTAAGAAAAAGCTGACTGCAAGGAAAAATATATCGAAATATATAGAGTATAAACATTTCGTTGTATTTGATAGTGTGTAACTATTGAGTTGTATACATGTACAAGACAAAATTTTTCAATCCTCAAAGGATCCATAAAATTTGGAGAGAAAATCATGACCGAACACTGTCTAATCTCTATTGAGTCATGATGTTTAAAAGGCAGGCTCTTGTTTTAACCATTCGCCTAAATACGTTCTCCAAACCATTTTCAATGCTTTCAATGCCATTCTCCAAAGCTTCCAAACTCTCATTTGCAGCTTTCATCGTTGCAACATTGGTTCCTTCACTCACAAGGCTGCTTAAAGATGCTTCCACACACCGTAACTCGTTCAAACTCTTCTGCTTCTCTTCACATGCTATCACTCCCTTCTGCATTAATTTTGCCACCAATAACCATTTGGTTGCCTTTGATTTTGAAGCAGGCACGGTCAAAAAAGTTAACAGGGATCGGAAGATAGACATGTTCATTACAATGACTTCCCTTAGCAATCTAACCAAAGATACAAGTTGTTGATCTTCCTCCAACACTGGGGATACTCCAAATTTGTTCTCCATCTGCTTTAAAGTTGTGATCAACTTCTTGGCATTCTTCTTCATCTTCTTTGAGAAGAAATTATATTCGGCTACAATTCTTTCAATGCTTGAATCCCCCTTCCTCCTTCTTAGAGCAGAATGAAGGGCTTGAACATTTTCCTTAATTTGTAACATGGTGTCTCTTGTGATGCCACAGATATCCAAAATTCTCACTGAACAATCCATTAGCTCTTCCATGGATTTCTCACCATAATGGTTAGAAATCAGCTTTTGGGTTGAAGCCATGTTGAGAAGATCTTCCAAGCAAATATGCAAATCTGATAGCAAGGACAAGCCCGTGCCAATTGAGTTTGATGTAGAAGTGGAAGTGGCTTCCCAAGTTTTGAGCTTGTTCAACTCTTCCTCTACTCTACTGATGTTAGGATGAGATCCAGAAGGAAAACTGTTAGAGCGAACATGGAACTTGTTTGCCATGGCTACTCTTTTTTGTGTTCTGTTCTTTTTCGAAAGAAGCTCAATGTTTTTGTGTTCTCACCAAGTGCTTAACTCTATATATATAGAAGCAATTCATGATTCATGATCGATGTGAGCATGTGGTTGCAGCATGTGTTTCCTAATAATTTGGTGAGTTTGTCACATCTCTGCCAAACATTGGCACTATTATTTGTGATACAATATAGGCCATATTTGTAATGAAATGGTAACTGGCATGTTCTCCAAGTGTTGGCAATCAGAAAACCTCATTAGTCATCAATTAATTTGCCTCCTTTGCTGCCACATTGCATCTTTACTTAAAATTATAAAATGTGTTGTTTCAGCTTCAAGGATATACATTACGTGTCTTGTCTCAATGATAAGAAACTATAACTGCAAAATAGTTTTTAAAATGGCTTTTAGATCTGTGAGATCCAAATCTGGTGGTCATTGACAAATAGACATTTTTCTAAATTTGAGTACAGATTTTGAGAACAAAAGGATGAGTTATTTGGCGTGTGCACGAGTGGCTTGTAACCCTTGTGTCTCCCTTGTTGATTTTACCAAATCCTTTTCATTCTGTTTTAAACCAATGAAGAATTTTGTATTGTGGTACACATTAAAGGACAAGTATCCACCGTCCCAGTTTCAAGGGGTTGATGTTATTGTTAAAGGCTTTGTGTGTGCACACATCATTTCTGTTTAGCATGTGACTCTAATTGCAGAAAATTTTGGCATCTTTGTTTGAGTAAAAGATCTCCTCTCTAAAAGAAAATAAGAATTTGTCTAAGCAGAGCTTTGTTAATGTCTTACAGATACAGAAGAGAGAATGTTTATAAGAAAACAGAGACAAAACTCAAGACTGGAGCAGTTCCAGAAAAAAGTTACTAGGAGATCAAAATGAAGAATCTTAGTGGCTATATTTACAATATTTGTTTCTACAATAATACTGGAGCGGTGGAATTGTATGGTAGAAAGGGAAACAAGGCTATATTTAATAAAATACTGATTGGGAAACAATTTTTCTATTTTTGGAATATTGAAATATTTAATACATTTGAACTTAAAATTATTGACTTTATAATTGAGTTTTGAACTTTTGACTATGGCATATGCATTACTGTTTCTATTTTTGTATTATGTTTAGATAGATTTGTGTGGGGAAGACCTATGAACATATATTTAAAAATAATAATTATAAATTTATATTATTGTAAAATAATTATATATATATATATATAAATTTTACCTATAAATTCATTTTTCAAGTTTGTTAACTTGAAGATACAAAAACTGTTCATTTTTTTTTAAAGTTTATCATGTACAATTAAATTTTTCTGTGTAAATGTTTGTAAATGTTTGATCTTTAAAAATATCACATCATCGACAGTTACTTCTTAATGAACCATTTCTACAAAGAAGGAAGGCGAAACACAAACGATGTTTGGGAGAGCAAGTGAACATCTCAAAAAATTTAACAGGAGCCGATGTGGAGTGTAGATAGTTTGGATCTTGGAAAAGACGAGTCTATTATCCAAAAGTTAGAGCTTGAAAGAGACATTTTGTAATAAAGAATTGAAAAGGAAGTTAGAGATAATACAAAGTTACAGGCAAGCTTTGAAAGTAGAAAAAAGGTTTTGCATAAGCGATTGGAACTTGAACAAGAAGTGTTCAGTTCGCAAAAGCACTTACATGCCAGGAAGGATCTTAGATTTGCACCTCCGATGCAAGATGAGAATTAACGATTGAAATGGATTATGTGTTTGGTGTAAAGAAGACGTGAGAATTGTCCGATCTCTTACAATGAGTTCGGCCTATTGAGAGGAATTCGTTAATGACAAGTCAGCCACAGTGATAATAAAGAACCCAGCATAGGACAAGTCGATCAAGGTTAATAAGAAGTCGGTCAAAGCAAATAGCACATCAATCACCGAGAATGAAGAGAACAAGTCAGACACAATGAAAGCAAAGTCGGCTATGAAGTAAGTGAAAAACCTGACAAATCACGAAAGAAACAAGCATGGTGTGGGCTACACATGACAAAGTCAAGATGAAGGAAGAAGGATGAAAATCAAAATAAACTTTTAAGTTTAGAGAGGGGGATTGTTCAAGTATGAGTCAAAAGTTCCACATTGGATAAAAAAAAACAAAGTTAAACACTATATAAGAATAAAGGCCCATAACAACATTGCCTTAAGGTTTTGGATTAAGATTTTAACGTATAGAGTGTTTATCTAAAAAGTCTTATTTATCAACAAAATTTTGATAATGCATACAGAAACCAACCATTCTAAATGGCTAAAATGGGAATTTATGTTGCTTTTGTTTATCAAGTCATAATAACCTGGCCCTTTAATCACTGTTGACACAATCTCGTCCCATCACAAACGACCAAATGGTCTGGGTTTTAACCAGTAAGTTAGATCAGAAACTCTGATACAAATTTTATTAAAAACATAACAGAATGAAGTTATTTGCATGAGCATAAAATAGATTAAAATTAGAGATAATATCCTAAGCAAAGGTGACAGTGGTAAGTACCAAAGGCTTTCCAGAGTCTAGCATCACTCTCTCAATCGATCCATCCCATTCAACTTTGTTGTCTTTCACAACTACTCCAGGTAGATCTTTGAAGTTTGCACCTATGAAAGTTACCGAGGTATAAAATGATGCTAATTTTATTTTTTACCAGGTCTTCTCAAATAAAGGAAATAGGAAAAAGCTGACTGCAAGAAAAAATATATCGAAATATAAGAGTATAAACATTTCGTTGTATTTGATAGTGTAACTATTCAGTTGTATACATGTACAAGACAAAAATTTTCGATCCTCAACGAATCCATGAAATTTGGAGAGAAAATCATGACTGAACACTGGCTAATCTCTATTGAGTCATGATGTTCAGAAGGCAGGCTCTTGTTTTAACCATTCGCCTAAATACGCTCTCCAAACCATTTTCTATGTTTTCAATGCCATTCTCCAAAGCTTCCAATCTCTCAGTTGCAGCTTCCATCTTTCCAACATTGCTACCTTCACTCAGAAGGCTGCTTAAAGATGCTTCCACACACTGCAACTCGTTGGAGTTTTCTGTGTTCTCTTCACATGTTATCACTCCCTTCTGCATTAACTTTGATAACCATTTGGTCGGCTTTGACTTTGGAGCAGGCACGGTCAAGAAAGCCAACAGTGATCTAAAGATAGACATGTTCATTGCAATGACTTCCCTGAGGACTCTAACCAAAGAAACAAGTTGTTGATCTTTATCCAACACTGGGGATACTCCAAATTTGCTCTCCATCTGCTTCAAACATGTCATCAACTTCTTAGCATTCTTCTTCATCTTCTTAGAGAAGAAGTTATATTCGGCTACAATTCTTTCAATGCTTGAATCCCCCTTTCTCCTTCTGAGAGCAGAATGAAGGGCTTGAACATTTTCCTTAATTTGTAACATGTTGTCTCTTGTGATGTCACAGATGTCTAAAATTCTCACTGAACCCTCCAGAAGCTCTTGTATGCATTTCTCACCTTGATGGTTAGAAATCAGCTTCTGGGTTGAAGTCATGTTGAGAATATCTTCCAAGCAAATATGCAAATCTGATAGCAAGGACAAGCCAGTGCCAATTGAGTTTAATGTGGATGTGGAAGTGGTTTCCCAAGTTTTGAGCTTGTTCAGCTCTTCCTCAACTTTACTGGTGTTAGGATGAGATCCAGAAGGAAAACTATTAGAGCGAACATGGAACTTGTTTGCCATGGCTACTCTTTTTGTGTTCTGTTCTTTTTGGAAAGAAGCTCAATGTTTTTGTGCTCTCACCAAGTGCTTAACTCTATATATATAGAAGCAATTCATGATTCATTCCTATTCATGATTCATGATCGGTGTGAGCATGTGGTTGCAGCATGTGTTTCCTAATAATTTGGTGAGTTTGTCACATCTCTTCCAAACATTGTGCACTATTATTTGTGATATAATAGAGGCCACATTGGTAATGAAATGGGTTGGTTGTGCATAACTGGCATGTTCTCCAAGTGTTGGCAATCAGAAAACCTCATTAGTCATCAATTAATTTGCCTCCTTTGCTGCTACATTTCATCTTGACTTAGAATTATAAAATGTGTTGTTTCAGCTTCAAGGATATACATTAGCTGGCTTGTCTCAATGACAAGATGTTATAACAGCAAAATAGTGTTAAAAATGGCTTTTGGATCTGTGAAATCCAAATCTGGTGGTCATTGACAAATAGACAACAATGACTTATTTTTTTTAATTTTGAGTCGAGAACAAAAGAATAAGTTATTTGGTGTGTGCACGAGTGGCTTGTAACCCTTATGTCCCCCTTGTTGATTTTACCAACTCTTTTTCATTGTGTTTTAAACCAATGAAAAATTTTGTATTGTGGTACACATTAAAGAACGAGTATCCATCGTCCCAGTTTCAAGGGGCTGATGTTATTGTTTAAGGTTTTGTGTGCACACATCCTTTTCTTTATTTTTTCCATGTGACTCTATTGCAGAAAAATTTGCCTCTTTGTTTGAGTAAAAGAAAATAAGAATTTGTCTAAGCAGAGCTTTGTTAATGTCTCACAAGCTACAGAAGAAAGAACGTTTAGAAGAAAACAAAGACAAAACTTAAGGCTGGAGTATTTCTAGAAAGAAGAAAAAAAACCATTAGGAGATTAAAAGAAAGAAAGAAAATGGAAGAGGAGGGAAAATTTTCATCCTTCCTCATTGTAAGAAAATAATTATACTAAATTGTGGTTGTTTCAAGCCAAACATTTTGAGGAATTTAAACTGAATCGGAAGTCCTACATTAGATAAATATGAATAATATGAACGATATATAATTAGAAAAAATCATAAATCTATGGTCTTACAAGAACAACAATCTTCAATCTCACCTCATTATTTATTGGGATTGGATGTAATATATCTTAACTTGATTATTTATTGGGGTTGGATGTAATATATCTTAACTTGATGTAGTTTTATCTTTGCAATATACCACGACTTTTGTGTCCATTCCTTGTGCTTCATGTTCATGGTTGATTATCTAAGCTATTTGTTGTTTAAAACATGCCTATAAGGAATTAGAACTAGTGAGTTTATGATGTGAATGTGTAGATTATGTTAGAAATATAAATATATATTGTTTAGAGTCTTTGCATTGAGTTGAGTTAATGAAATCCAACCTCGAAGAACTTTTAAATGATAAGGACGTTGACTTTACCCAACATTCTCTAACAAGTAAATTATATGCTTGGTAACAGAAACATGATAAGAGTAAAGAAATTTCTCTTAAGGAAAGAGATGACCTGAAGATTGAAATATAGAGTATAAAAATTCTGTTCTATTCATTGTTTGACTTTTGAGTTGTATACATGTACAAATTGATGGGGCAAAACTTTTCAATACTCAACTGATCCCTAAAACTTGGATACTTTGGAGAATTTGGAGAGAAAATCAAGATTGAACACTGTCTAAACTCTATTGAGTGATGATATTCAAAAGGCATGCTCTTGTTTTAACCATGCGCCTGAATACGCTCTCCAAACCATTTTCTATGATTTCAATTCCATTCTCCAAAGCCTCCAATCTTTCATGTGCAGCCTGCATTGTTGCAACATTGGTACCTTCGTTTACAAGGCTGCTTAAAGATGCTTCCACACACTGTAACTCGTTCAAGTTTTTTGTGTTCTCTTCACATGCTATCACTCCCTTCTGCATTAATTTTGCTACCAATAACCATTTGGTTGCCTTTGATTTTGAAGCAGACACGGTTAAAAAAGCTAACAGCGATTGAAAGACAGACATGTTCATTCCAATGACTTCCCTAACCACTCTAATCAAAGAAACAAGTTGCTGGTCTTGATCCAACACTGGGGATACTCCAAATTTGTTCTCCATCTGCTTCAATGTTGTGATCAACTTCTTAGCATTCTTCTTCATCTTCTTTGAGAAGAAATTATATTCCGCTACAATTCTTTCAATGCTTGAATCCCCCTTTCTCCTTCTGAGAGCAGAATGAAGGGCTTGAACATTTTCCTTAATTTGTAACATGTTGTCTCTTGTGATGTCACAGATGTCCAAAATTCTCACTGAACCATCCAGAAGCTCTTGTATGCATTTCTGACCTTGATGGTTAGAAATGAGCTTCTGGGTTGAAGCCATGTTGAGAAGATCTTCCAAGCAAATATGCAAATCTGATAGCAAGGAGAAGCCAGTGGCAATTGAGTTTGATGTGGATGTGGAAGTGTCTTCCCAAGTTTTAAGCTTGTTAAGCTCTTCCTCTATTCTAGTGATGCTAGGATGAGATCCAGTAGGGAAACTGTTTGAGCGAACATGGAATTTGTTTGCCATGGTTACCCTTTTTGTGCTCTGTACTTTTTCAAAGGAAGCTCAATGTTTTTGTGCTCTCACCAAGTCCTTAACTCTCTATATATATAGGTGCAACATGATCCATTCCTATTGGTGAAGAAAATAGGAAAAACAACTAAACTGTGATGATGAACGTGAGCATGTGGTTGTAGCATGTGTTTCCTACTCATTAGGTGAATTTGTCACATCTCTGCCAAACATTTTGCACTATTATTTGTGACATAATAGAGGCCAAAATAGTATTGAAATGGGTTTATGTTGCATAACTGGCATGTCCTCCTAGTGTTGGCAATCAGAGAACTTCATTAGTCATCACCCAGTTTGCTTCTTTTGCTGCCACATTGCCTCTTGGACTTGTCTCAACGCAGAAGACACAAAACTAAAAGAATGATGCAATAAATGGCTCTTGGATCCATGATGTACACATCTTGTTGGATGTAACAAATAGACAACAATTTGAGTTATGTATATAGTATGATGTTGTTTACAATTTCGAGAACAAAATGATTGGCTATTTTTGTGTGTGCATGAATGGCTTGTAACCTTTATGTCTAATTCGTTGATTTTACCAATTCACTCGTTATTTCATTCTGTTTTAAACAAAAAGAAGAATATCGTTCCTCTATCTGCTTTTGTTGAGAAATCTTGTGGAATGGTGGTACATACAAAGGACGAGTATCCTACGATCCCATTGTTAATGTTAATTGTTGGGGAGAAACAAAAACATAGCAGACAACAAAGTAGAATGAGAACACATGTTGTCCATCTCTTCCACGCAGGTTCTTCAACATTTTCATACCTCAAGACTTGATACATGAACTCGACCAAATACATCTCGGATACAACAATGAACATGGAAATGAAGGATATGATTTTATTTTATTTTTGCTTTAATGCTGTGGGTTATTCTGAAAGAATTTTTCATCATTCAAAATGCAACTTTCTATAAACATGCTGCTATTTTGTGTCTCTGCCCTAGTGAGTTGGGAATCGTGGTAGAACAAGGAAATGGTATTTTATTCAGCTTTAGTTTTGTATTAAGTTTCTTCCTTTTAAGTTTTCGGTGAATTGTTTTCATAAAATTATTTTTAAATTTCTGGACGTAATTGAGAATATATATCAAAATGTAGAGCTACAGTGGCATATGGGGTTGTGTTTTTTATCACATAATAAATAATATATGTCGATGAAGTTCCTGAAAAAAATGGGATTCTTTAGCCGAAAGAAATTGGTTTTCCTTTTTTGAAAAAATGACCCGAAAGTCTCTTTCTGCGTCTCACTTGATTTTGAGTCACTTTTGGTACATTCCAAAACGGGCTCTTGAAAGCCCATTCCAGAGAACCTATTGCTTCCTGCACCTAGGATGTGGCTAAGAAAGGCTATTGCTTCCTACACCCAGGAAAAGACTTAGACATCCTTCACTACTCACTTCGCCACATTACTTTTGTCACCCAAACATGTCAAAACGGCCACAACCCCGTGTTGATCACGTATTTGAACCGGATTGGATTGAGAAATTTAAAATTTTTTTCAATTATGAACGAAAATGAGTTGTACTTATTTGATCACAGGTCATGTAGGTTCGAGCTGAGTTAGACTCATTTAATTACAACTCACTTATTTTTTTAAAAATATTTTTTTATATGTTTAAATAAGAGAAAGAAACTCTAATCTTGTTGTATTTATATGCATTTTTTAATATCTTTGAGATCCTACAAATTTTAATATCCGAAAAAGAAGAAAATTGTTATCATCCTACAAATTTGAATATTTGAAAATGATTAAAACAATATTTTTTATTTTCATATGAGTCAACTCACTTAACCTATCAACCCATGATGAGTTGAGTCGGGTTATAAAATTTTTGGCTCACCAAAAAATGAGTCGGATTGGACTCACTCATTTCTAACATAACCAAACCAGCCGATCCGAAAAGAGAGAATGGTGTAGAAGAATAAAATAAAACTTGTTTTTGATAATTATTATATGCATTTTGAAAAATTTATTTCGAAACATATTTCATGTGCTCCAGAAAACTTTGTTCCGCAAGTTTTTGTGTTCCTGAAAATTTTGTTCCCCAAGTTTTTTCTAAAATTTCTGTTCTGAAAATTTTGAAAGACTGGTTTCGAAAAATTTCAAAATATATAATTCAAAATCAGGATAAAATAGTTAATTTGATAATTTAAGTGGTATGAATTGTGGGATGCAAAAAGTAAAAACCCTAATAAATATGTATCACCTTTTTAAAGTTCACAATTCAGAATCATAGAAAGACATTTTCTTTCTGCACTCCCATTACTTTTAAGGAAGTTGTGGTGTGATACAGTAAAGAAGGATATTTTTGTGTTTTTTATACGATGAAGTCATTTGCTTCATACTGTATTATCCATAATGCAGTATTTATCCTCTAAAATATATAATCCATAACAACAATAAAATTTTAAAATATATTATGAATTATTGATTCAAAACGACTTCCAAATAACAAAATCTGAAAAAGAAAAAAAAAAAGAAAAAACTTTCAAAACATTAAACCTACAGGAATAACATGTTCTTCTTATAGAAACTGGAGAGTGCATGAAGAAATATCGAAGTGAATGAAGAAATAGCAAAGTTCAGGAAGAAATCGTTACGTTTTTGGTGAAAAAGGCACCAAGGCATGTGGATATTCTACATTGGCATGGTGGACTGAGAGAAAGTGTAGTCTTTTTTTTAACTAAATTGGAATTGTTAGTATTATTTAATATGAACTCAAAAATATATTTAATTGGAATGCTTAGTATGATTAACTGTTAAGTAGGTATGATGTTGATCACATTATTCAGCAATTAAATTTTGAACACCCACCAATAGTTTGATGAAAGACCTTCCCCTGTCAACTTTAATACTAGAATGGAGAAATGTTGAGAAGATGAAATAGAATTATGAACTCATCATGATGCTCTTATTTAAACATGGATTTGTGGAGATTCTATATTTACAAATAGATACTTTCAGCCATTAATACTCTTTAATGAGCTAGCATATTCAGAAACGACACTCTATTTTTGACTAAACATCTAAATATGCAATCTAATCCACTCTCAAGAGCCTCAATATTAACATTCAATGTCTCCAACACTCCTAGTGCCCTTTGAAATTCACCACAGGAATCACCATTTTTCTCTCTTCCAAAGAGGGAGCACAGAACACTGTTAAGATCTGCAACCCCATTTGTGTTCTTCTGTTCTTTCTGGGAAGAGAACAAAACAGTGATCTTCAACTTTGAGATCAAGGAGGAGGACCCTTTTGCAACTAACGTTGGCATGGACAGAAATACTAACAGAGAATGTAATATAGAGATGGTGAAGGTGTTTGATTCTCTTAGAACTCTCGCCAAAAATGCTAGCTGTTGATCTTGGTCCAGTAAACAGAAGGAATTAACCTTATTCTGCATTCTCTTAAGCTGTCCAAGTTGTTTGGAAATTGTCTTCTTTGCCATCTTCTTGAAGATATCAAAAGAAGAAACGCTGCTTTCAATGTTTGAATCTCCCTTTCTTCTACGCAAAGCTGAATGAAGGGTTTGCATGTGTTCCTTCAGAACCAACAACAAATCCCTCGCAGACTCACATGTGTCTAGCAATGTGACTGAGCCACATAACGCTTCTTCAACGAGTTTCCCATCTTGGTAGCGTAGAAGAGCTTGCTGTGAGTGTGGAGAATGGAAGAGTTCCTCCATGGAGTTATACAACTCAGCAAGCACAACTAAGTCACTCTGAATTGTTTCTGCTTCCAAATTTTCAGTGCTTGAGACAGGTTGAGAATGATGATGTTTTAGGTGGTTTAGAAGTGCTTCAACTCTCTGAGAAACAGGGTGAACTCTGGTGGGAAAACTAATGGATCTCACAGGTTGATGTGCATGAGGGTATTTAGAACTATCTTCCATATTTTCTTTGCAGTGTCTGCTACAATAGTGCTGCTATAGAAGGGTGTTTGATAACTTGAATGATAACTAGTCTTTGTTGAATCTATTTATAGCACCATGGTTTGGGGAACCTAAACATGGTACCATGTTTATGAACATGGACTATTTGGTTAATTATGTGATGTGTACATGTGGGTCATGCAAACTTTCATATGACTTTCTGACATTTTGGGTCAGAAATTTGGCAGCTCTATCCATTTTTTAATTTCATGGTGATGAGATGAACAATGTAGAACTTTATAACTGTGATAAACACAATGCAGAACTAAACAATGAGAACAGTGAATTGCTGGTGTGTGCTCCCTGTGAAACTTCAATAATATAAGATATTTTGAAATTATGATGTGTATTATTGAACTTGTCAATTCATGTACCCTAAAGTTTCTACCATAGTTGGGGAGACATATGAGTAATGTTTTGTTCAAGTTGGCATAATCATTGTTTTTGTGGCCATGAGTTGTTGTGAAGTCTGCATTTACTGTTACTGGGAGACAAGAGGGGGCACTCAACAATGACACTTCTTCTACCTTGGAAATTGAGGTGTTAGCATCATAGAATTAATAATTTCTGGTACTTGGAAATGTTTGGTGTGTGCCTTTTTTTCAAGAACTTGATTCTCTTTGTTGGTTTTTTCTTCTGCAGGCATTTCCAGCTTAAACAACATTATGTTTTAAGAGCAATGTATCTGAGAATCGTATTCTCTGTCAAAGTGTAGTTTGTTAAACTTGAACCTCTTCCCAATGAAATGTTGGATAAAATATTCATTTGCTCGTGTCACCTTACTCACTTGTTTTGAATCATTGAATGTTATTATTTTAGTCTTGCAATATACTCATATTTCTTTAGTTTTGAATATGCTTTTAAATGGTGTAACATACAAAACATTCATTTCATTATAGAATACTTGAGCTGCAGCAGCATGTGATGTAACTAACCCTTAACCTCAATTATCATCCAAAATGTAATGCCTCATTGACTAACATGTGACTTTGATTTGTATGAACTAACCTTAACCTAATCAATCAAACCCAAAACTGAAAAAATTATTGTCGTTTTTATATTTCTACATAATAATGGCAAGTCATTTCTGTCACCCTTATTATATGTGAGTAGTTTATACTATAATGCACGTTTGATCAACCGCCCCTTAAGTAAAACTCATGTGATTCCATTTATTCAGATATAGAATTTTAAATCTTAGTACTTCTTATCAATATTAATAGAATCTATTACTAGATTAACATCAATAAAGATTTACCAGACTTGGTAGCAGTGGATATGCACGGCTAAATATGAATATAGTTATAGATATTAATAATAATATCATTTCACTATTATTTAAAGATAATTATTTTTTGTTGCTAGAATTCATTTATTGCTTACATCTTATTATTTTTATAAACTTCAGACTATTATATCATTATTGTAGTACTAATTACTTTACTTTTAAGACTAATAGTTTACTATTATTCGTTACATTTTACTGATATTCTTTGAAATTTTTCTATTACTATTTTAGCTTTAATTATTTCCAAAGATTCTATAAAGGTTGTTATTTTGCGTAAATGCGTTGGTATCTGATAATGATTATTATTACTCACACCAACTATATCATTCTCAATTTAATAAATCTGATTTATATAGATGTCTTAAAAATTTATCATTTCATTACAATATTTTTTCAATCTTATTTTATTCATACAAAATGTACACCTAATGTACTGTAACTAGATTTGATCCAGAGCTACAGTGGAAAGGTACACCAAATTTAATAAACTAGATAACAGATTAGATCAAATGATCCCCAGTTTCATTAGTTCCAAAACATATTGTGAGGTGCAAAATTTCTGACATTTTTCTTTGTCTCACTAATCTTTAAACAACACTAAATAATAATAATAATAATATATTAAATTAAGATATTGAATAAAAGCAGTTGGAATGAATCTGAGCTGTGTAAACGACTCAGCGCTCTTTTGCTATTGTAAATATAGCAAATAGCAAATGTTACATGAATAGATAGACAAAAATGAAAGTACAACATACAACTAATACAAATTTTGGGTGTTTTTCCGATGTAGGCTGAGTCTTACGTTGGGGAAGAAACATTCTCAACTTGATTGGTCATCATTCTCGGTCTCCGCAAAAGTTGCACTGGCCAGACAACTTGGATACTTAAAGGGAAGGGTTATCAAAGGTTTATCATCAGATAATCCCTGGCAGGCCAAACCAAACGAGTATCCCATTGCAAGAGCTACAGGAACAGCAACAGCATTTCCAACTTGCATGTACCTGTAAACAATTTAGTTATAACTTATGTTAATGAGCTACTATATTATATTGTTATATCAAATGGATTTTGAAGCCTACTAAACGTACCTCTCCTTTATAGGCCCACAAAGTTTATAGCAATCGGGAAATCCTTGTAGTCTTGCATTCTCTCGGATTGTTAGTACTCGGTTTTGTATAGGATGTAGAATGACCTGACAATAAATTAACATTCAAATTCAGACGATGCATACAGGAACTGAGAAAACTACTTCTAAATGGCTAAAATTTATGGTGCTGTTGTTTATCAAATCAAATCAAATAATATCAAAAGTGAAAACAATAACCTGGTTATGAGGCTCAGCCCTTGTAACGACTGTTGGCACAATCTCATCCCACCACAAACGGCCAAATGGTCTGTGTTTTGACCACCAAGTTACATCAAAAAAATGTTGATACAAACTAAATTAAAAACATAACTGAACTAAAGGATTTGCATTACTTACTTAGAGGAAGTCCCGCGAACAAACGTCATTGCATAATCAGGAACCTACACGTGAGAATAAAAGAAATTTAACTTAGAGATACATAATGGTACTCAACAAAGGACCAGTCTCAAAATAATATCCCAAGCAAAGGTGATAATGGTCAAGTACCAAAGGCTTCCCAGAGTCTAGCATCACTCTATCAATCAATGGATCCCATTCAACTTTATTATCCTTCACAACTACTCCAGGTAAATCTCTGAAGTTTGCACCCTATGAAAGTTACCGAGGTTTGTTAAAATTGAATAAACCAAAATAATATTCTGGAAACACATAAAGTCAAGTTATGAACCTTCTTTTGCGGAATCCGACAAACTCTGTCATAATCATCTTGATTCAATTGCAGAGGACGATGATCATACAGAATTCGACGTGCAGTGCTTTGAGTACTACTCATAGTACCACCCACCATCTCTTCAAAACAAAAATTGTATAATGTTAATATCCATATTGTACAGTGGGATCAAGCACATGAAAGCGATGTGACATATTACCACACTAAATTTAATCAATAAGTAAACCATCACAACATGATTCCAAATAGGGCAAAAGCAAATACAAAGCAAAAAATATTCAACTATGTCTAGTATTTAGTTTCTTATGCAGATAAAGACCAGGGGCCTTAAAAGCAAAGTATGTAAAACACTAGCATGGTTTAAAATGCAATGCAAATATAGAAACGAACCGCTTTTCTTCAATCTAATATACTTCTGAAACTCGGTACGAGCGGCAGTTCCATAGTTCCTTTCATCCTGCTTCTCTTCATTTGTAACCTGGTTGAGTTGAAAATTAAAAAGAAAAACGTTGTTAAGAATAAAAACTCACATCAATCCAGCCAACTTAACTAACTAATGCACTTAAGGAAGAGATACGCAGACAAACATACAGGTGGGAGATCTGACAGTGCATCCTCAAGTAAAAGGGCGTTACCCAGCTTACAACGGGTTTCCTTATCATCATAAGCTACTGTAATTTCCTGCATTGTGACTACTATTAGTCCTTCCACTTTAAACTTAGATTTAAATCAAAAATAATACTTTTCAAAGAAGATGGATAAAAGATTTTTTAAACTGTTGATCCTTACTTCAAACTCAGTGGGTACAAAACCTCTTGACACGACCTCGTGAGTTGGCAACGGATATGGAGGCAATTTCTACCCAGCGAAAGAGAAAAAAAAGTGCAATCAAGTCAGTTAATTTCAATTTACAACATTAAAGTTATGGCATCGCAAAATTGGTTCTATAATAAGCAATAATAATTTTACCTCATTAGGACGAGCACCCCAAAGGAAAACGCGCATACGGAATTGTGGAACGCCATAAGACCCTGCTGCCATCATGCCCATTCTTGCTTGATAATTCATAGCTACAAGTCGACCAATGGCATAACGGCCCAGATAACCACCAGAAAACTTCAAAATGTCAACGACATTCTCCATAAGGACATATTTTGGCTTCAGAAAATCAATAATATCCATGTAAACAATCAACTGCTTGTTTTTTATATCCTCTAATGGAGCTGCTGCGTTCCTGAAGCGGTTAAAACCGCTTACGCCTTGACACGGCGGTCCCCCGCAAATAAAATTAGCATCACCCTGCCAAAAGGTTGATACAAAATCGATTGAAAATTCTTCTCAAGTGAACCAGTAGCCTGTAGGCCCAAAATGGAGAAACTTACAGGAAGAGGCAATAACTTCTTCTTGTACCCTTTTGTCACAAAATCCTTCAAAGCATCCTTGCAATCGCTGGCACAAACGAGATCATAGTCATAATTTTGCAGAGATTTAGCTAAAAAGTGTTATGTAACAAACCTAGCAGATAGTAAGGGATTTACCTCAATCCATCCATTGGCTCCCATGTGTCGTAACTGGAATCATAACCCATCCAACGCACCTGAGTGATTTAGCCACAGATGTCAGAACGATAGATCATTAACATAGACTTCTTCATTGCACAGGAAAAAAGATAAAAAGAAAAAAAAAAGAGAAAAAAAAAAGAGGATATACTAGCACTTCGTATTCCAGTAAAATCAAATCCATATTGTCAAACCTAAAGTCACCTTCCTTGACAACCAATTGTTTGAGTTTACTTCTAAAGGTGTTGTTGGTACCTCGGCCCATAAGATGAGAACTCCAGTTTAAGTATCAAAGGCCAGGCACTTCATTTAGTTAATTAGTGGAATAGTTATAGCAAATTCAATTAGGTATAATTAGTTGAATGTGATTTTAAAAATGAGTATAGGCTATTGAAAGATTTTAACATTAATATCAAACTGTACTAAATTTTCTTCAAAGTAGTTCGTCATATCCATGTTCTAGATTTGCATTAATTTCTGTCTACATATCTTTCCATGTCAAGTAAAATTTTAAAGAATAAAAGGACGAGCAAAGAACTCCGGCGTGAGCAAGTCAATCCTAATAACACTAACAACATTCAACTAAATATGTAATTAACGCATCGTGCAAGCTTGAAGGCAACATACTTTAAAATATAGGCCTGGTTTCTTGACGTTGTTCGGATCGCCATGACAAATAGCGAGCAACTTTTCAACCTCAAAATCCTCAGAGTCGGAATGATCTTCTTCTGACTCTTCCTTTTTCACATCCACATTTTCCTCGTCGATTTCATCTTCCTCCATATCTGAACCAGACTCCGAACGTTCTGATCCTAACAAACCAAATTCCTCACAAAGTTTGGCCCAGGCTTTTATTAGCTCCAAAAAGTTTTCAGCAGGTTCATTTCTAACCTGAACGTTGATTTTTGAAAGTAATATCAGAACAAGATGGAACATATAATAAAAAATGTCAATTAAAACATGTTAACAAAAACTTACCTGGGTTTCCGGATGGTTCAGCTTCAAACTTTTACATGCATGGGAATTGATATCTACAGCCCACCTCTACAAAATGATATATAAAATCATTTGAAATTGCTCCAATAATAGCAGCCAAATTAACCAAATTGTTCAAAAGAACAGCTCTACATACAGTGACAAGTTTGACTCCAGCCAAGGTTGCACCCAAACAAAGCCCCGTCGACATTGCCCCACATCCCGAATAAAGGTCGAGCAAAGTCCACTCCGACGAATTGGAACTGTTCTTTTCAATAGTCTTTCCATTAGTTAGGTTAGCACCATTAAAGCAGCCACTAGATCCAGATTCACTAGAAACTGTGGATGATGCATCACTCTCGCTTTTATCTGTTTCTGAATTATCAGATGAAACCACATCAAAAGGTAAAATCCAGCAAAGTGCAGAGCAAAAACAATGGAGACAGTGAGTAGTGTGTTAATTTATACAAGACATCACAACATTCTTACCATCGACAAGATTCGAAAAAGTTAGGTACGGCAAAGTGTATTTCATGTCGTAATAATAATCACAAGGGGGAATCTTCCTTTTCTCCGTAGTCAAACCTACCTGTAGTATGGAAACTTCAAATGTTTAACCAACTATAAAGGTTTAGCAACACATAACTTGTAAAATCAACTATTTATTCAGTAAACTCTTATCAGATAATAGCACATTCATAGACCTGACCATAATAATATTTGTTGGTAAAAGATTAAAGGAACTAGTTTTGGACAGAGCTTTCAACATATTAACATATTGATTTAAATAACCTAGACAGGAAGTATATAAAAAAAAAAAACAAAAACTGATAATAATTTTCAAACACCTAAAAGAAATTTACAAATGCCAGGTATTTGCACAAAACAAAAACAATGCAGCAACAAAGCACTTACATTTGGGGTTAATTTAACAATCTTGAGTTTTGAAACAATGCAGTCAAGCGGATTTTCATCTTTTATATCGGATAAGAACACCCGTTTCTTGTCCACAAGATCACCGTGACCTTTTATAACCTGCACTCACTCAAAACTTCAAAATCAGTTAAACCAGTTAACAGATATGGAATAACTAAAACCAAACAAAAATAAAAACAAGTCATGCAAGAGCAAATCTCACTGTGTCCACAGCTCTATAAAACCATTGAGCCATAAAATAAGGTTCATTATCAACCGATTCAAACATCTCCACAATTCGTGCAATATAATCAGGTTTGCCATCCTCAGCCTGAAAAAATTCAACAACAACACACTTGATCAACATGCACTGATTCACCAACCATAGCAGAAAGTAAATTTCAGAACAAAGCCAAATACCTTGACATAAGCATCATCATATAGGTTAAACACAGCACCGTCTATTTTAGCCTGACGATAATGACACTTGGCTAACATAACCTCATTGTTCTCATTCGGAGCCCTACACAACCAAATGCAATTATATAAATAAAAATTAAAGCTAAACAAAATAGAAAAAAGCAAAATGAAATAAAATACTAACTCTCTTGAGTTGTTACCGGTTGAATTCTTCTTTTTTCCCTGATTATTCATATACAACAAAGTTGAGCGAAGATAATAAACAGAATTAATTATAATGAATAATTATGATTGGAAGAGGTTAAGAATAAGACCTCATTGGAATAACGGTGGGGCCACTTGGCGCGGGCCTCGGTGACTGGAATTGGTTTTCCGACGAAGCAAACGGCTGGATTATGGGAAGAACCCTTCGTCTTTTTGCGTTGGGAGGGGAGCAATGAGACGGCGTCGTTTTCTGCAACGGGTGGGGTTGATGCTCTGCGTTTAGGCATGGTAGCTGTGTCTGCTTCGGAAAGAGAAAGAATATGGAAGATATACCGATTGGGTGAAAAGTTGGCAATAAAAAGTGAGAAATGAATTCGGCAACAAGGGGTTTTAAAGTGCTGCAATGGCGGGAAACTTTTATTTTCGAAGAGTTATTTCCCCCGTTGGAGGCTTGAAAATTTAATAAAATAAAACAAAAACCATTAACTTGAGATAAAATGTTTGGGTTGCATTTATTTGGGTTTATTAATTTGTACGTTTGCATGTAGGTTACAATGGGTGTTTTTTTTGGATTAGAAAAAATATTAATTATTTGAGTAATTAAAATTATCTCATTTACGTTTTTTCTTTCTTTACTTTCATCAAGAAATTAAATAAATAAAAGGTTTAATTAAATTTTAAAAATCTTTTAATTTTAGTTAGTTTTAACTAAATATCTAATAATTTTTTTATTTATTGATATTAAAAATTAACGGTTATAATTGATGTGATACATTTTGAATTGATTCGCCACTTTGTCAAATTTAGTGATTCTAATCATTTTTATAAATATTAATTTTTACTCTTATTTTTAACAAAAACATAACAATATTTCAAGATGGGTAGTATTTATCTTCGATTTATATATCAAAATTGTTTATAAGAATAATTCGGATTGTGAATATACTTTTGACAACAATTAATAAATACTTACTTAAGTATATGTTACTGTTGAAGTAATAAATGTGACTTATTGTTTTATTGATTACAAACATTTATATTTCTTAAAAGTAAGATAACCTAACAGGTGATAAGATAATAATTATGTCAATTTATTGAGAAAAATATTAAATAAAATAAACTGAATCCACAGATATTAAAATTTTTAATATTCAATACTAAAATAATTTAATAAAGTCGAAATACAGAATTTAAAAATAAAAATAACACTTAATTACATTTAAATAAACATGTAGCGGGGTATTTTTTTTTAGTGACTGGTTGAGTAAATAACCCAAGAAGAACGAACAAATATGCACTACATTTATTTATTTTTATTTTTATTTGTTTAGATAGAGAAAACTTATTATTTTTATAATGGAATTGTTCTCATTTATGTTTTTTATTTTAATTTTTTCAATAGTATAAAAAAAACAAATAAAAAACGTATTAGAATATTTGTGTATAGTTGATCCAATAGATAACATAACAAAGAAGTTGAATTTTTTTTATTAATTTATTTTATTTTGTTTGGATTTGAAGATGGATTTGGAATAATAAATTTGAAAGAAAAAGGAGATCGATGTATGATTATTTAGATTAAGAGAAAGAATATGTGATTTAAATAAATTTGTGATGAAAGTTTATATATGATATGATAGTTAAGATAAATTTAAAAAAAATATTTTAATAAATTAAATTAGATGATATTAATGATAAATGTGATATAAATTTAAATATAAATAGAAAAAATTATGTCAAAGTTAAACTAAAATTGTTATTTAAAAGTCATTATCATTAGAATCATATTAAAAATTCAGGATTATAGAATTTTAATTATTGATATCCAGAAAATCTACGTTGAAAAGTAAACAAATAATAATAATAAATAGGTTAAATTTAAAGGGATATATTAGTAATTTAAAGGGATAAATTGTTACGTTTTAAGCGTGTACCACCCAAATGAACGCTCATAAATCAACACAAATACACTTATCTAAATGTAATGCATCATTGTCACTCTTCATTCATATGTATTGTGGATCAATCAATCCAAACATAAGCTTAATTCAAATTTTAATTGTTGAAGCAATTCAAATTAAGATTAAATATGTTTTGATCCTTCAATTTTTTAGTAAAAATTAGAATTAGTTAACTTTTGAAACTTTAACCAAATTTAGTTCCTAAACTTTAGAGTGTCTGTCTTTCGTAGTCATTTTTTAATTAATATTGTAGCAAAAATATATCAAACAGTTTAGACAACTCTTAAATGTTATTATGAGATGTGTTTAAAACATCAAATAAAGTTAATGGTCTTATTCGACCTCAGTCGATCCGACAGCTGTCATTAGAAACAATTACCGCATTCATGAGGTATTGTCCATTTTAGAGCAACGTGAAGTTTGTTTGACCTCCACTCCTAAACAATTTAAGACTGATTGAGATATCGGAACAATTAATAAAATTTGGTTTAAATGACTAGATTCATACCATTCTAAAGTTAGGGGCTCTACATTGGACATCGACAAGATCATGGTTGTGACTGGTGGCTCCCCCAAAGCTTTTTTTATTTTAATTTTGTTATATATTTATATATTTTTAAAATAAAATTTTTAATTAAGTTGATGAAGATATATTAAATTTATATTCTGAAAAGTTATAATAAAAAGTAAAATAAAGATAAAATAAAAATTAATTTGATGAATATGTTGGTTAATAAAAGTGAGAAATGATAAATCGAGAAACATATATTTTGGAGAACAAATAAATATTGAATAATGCATTCTCACATATCTTCTATAAAGAGATTGAATAACACTTTATCATAAGATCTCTTAGTAATCAATGTTATCTTATTGTGATTTAATGATTTATATATGTTAAGATTTATGATTATTTTATTATGTATGTTTTTCCCAAATTAAGTTTTTCCAACTTACTATCAATCATAAACCTAATTATATTTTTTCCCAAATTAGTACAATCATAAAAAATTTAGGGATTTTGTGTTTATTTTATGGTTATTTTATAATATCACAATAAAAGATAGTCATATATTTTTTATTCTAAGATATCATGTGTGTTTGTTTTTTGAGTCAAAAAAATAAAAAAGGAAAATGAAAAGTTTCTTCAATATAAAAATAATTTATACACAAAAAATATAATTTGACACCCTTGAATTTTTGTCTAAGTTCCGCTACTACATTGAATCAAAGTTTTAGAAAAAGATTAATTATAATTTTCATGAGAAAAAAAAACATATTTAATCCTTAAAAATATTATCGTTTATTAATAAAAATGATTTTCAAATTTTAAATAATTTTGTACCATTATATTATTAGACAATTAATAGATGTATATTTATTTTTTTAGTTATCTTTAAAAAAAATATACCAAAACAATAAACACAAAGAAGAGAAAACATAACACATTACAACATAGCATTAAATTCTGACAAAAAAATAATTCATAACTCCCTATGCTCTTCTTTTATTTCTCAAATGTCACCTATGCTCTTTTGTTTTTAAACCCCTTAGTCTCGAGGTGCGTTTTTTCTCAAAGCTCTCCTTTTCCCTCTCTTTTATTGTCTATCTCTCCCTCTCTCAATCTCACTCTCATTGTTTTTCCTTTTGAAGATTTGTTGTGGTTTTTTATCTCTAATGGTTTTGATGATTGGTTTTTTCACATATTTGTTGCATTTTTTGGCTACGTAGTTCTTCTATCTTTATGGCAATGATTTTATTTTTTCAATTATTGTACACATTATTCTCCCTTTTTCATTCTCTTCATTTTTTTTCTTAGGACATCTTTCACATGTGTGTTGATTTAAGGTTGTTGTTTCCCTTTTCAAGGTTTATTGAAGTTTTTATTTCTGATTTTTAATCTCTATGATTTTGATTTGTTTTTTTTTTTCATACATTTTGTCGTATCCTTTGGCTACATTGCTCTTCATTCTTTATGACATACAATTGTAAGTAAACAATCCAGAAGAACAATAACAATTTTGAAAGAATGTAACAAAAATCAAAGCCTGTTAAACAGTGTAGTCTATAAAAAATACCCTGCTAACAGAGTATATGCATATTTGTAGAAAACATACATATTACACATGTAGGTAACTAGAAAATGACATTTCAAAGTTGCCAAAAAGTACAACAATCTAACAGTTACAGTTACAAAAATTCAAAATCTTCATGGTGTGAGAAGATTAAGAAGTGACACTCTTTGTTGTACCATGCACCTAAAGAGGCAATCTAGTCCTGCCTCCAATTCTCTGATGCTTCCTTCTACTTCCCCTAATCCCCTCTTTACAATTTCTACTTCTGTTTTACCATCAGTTTTCTTACAACGCTTGGCGAAGGAGCAGAGAGCAACATCAATGTCCCTCATCTCATTCATCACCATATTCTCCTTATCAAAACTGGTGGACACAATTCTGGTCAACACTAACCATCCACCAATGTTTCTCTTCAGCACTGGTGCACACATGAAAACTAAGAGTTTCTTGAAAAATGTGATGGTGTTTTTGCTTATTTCTCTTAGGACATTGACCACCATTAGTAGATGATGGTCAAAATCGACCATCATCGGTAGACGGTGGTCAAAGTCTAAGAGACAATATGAATATGACTTAAAATCATTTTCCATTGTCTTCAATGCTTTGAGTCTTTTTGTGATGTCTTTTCTTGCTCTCTTCCTGAAACAAATGTAAGCACAAATCTGGTTTTTGACACTTGAATCCACACCCTTTCTCCGCAGAGCTGATTGAAGGTCTAACACATGTTCCCTCGTCAGTGTCAACAATTCTCTTGCTGATCCACACGTGTCAAGCAAATGAACCGTCATGTCAAGTGGCTTCTCTACATGCCTGCGTAGAAGAGCTTGGTGAGTGAGTGGACAACCAACAAGTTCCTCTACACAGTTATACAACTCTACAAGCCCTTTCACACCTTCTTTCATAGCCTCACTCTGTGACTGTGATGAGGCTTCCCATGTCTTCATCCTCTTCAGCACTTTCTCGATTTTGGGTAATGAAGAGTGTATTCTACAAGGCAAGCTAATGGATCTGACATGGTAGTGAAATTCCTTGGCTATGTCTGAGACAGCCATTTGCTAATTGCTGAACACTAATTAATGAGTTGCATAGGCTTGGAACAAGAGATACATATATAGAAAGTACATAAACATGAACATGAACATGAACATAAACATAGGATGAGACCACCATGGACCCTCTATGTTTTATTCATGTTACCAATATTGAAGATTCTTTTGGCATTTCAGCCAGCAATGTTGAGTACCAAATGTTTTGTTTAGTCTCTTGGTCATTCCAGTGACAACATATGTTGCATAACAAAATTGTTTAGGTACCTATGAGTGCAGACATGTGTTAATTGGAAGAATAACATTCCTTGTTGTCTCCTCAGTAAATGGCAGAAGGATCTCCCTGAAAGATTCAATTGAAGCAGTGGCATTTGTTCATGAAATCCACAAGCTGGCAGTGTATGATTGTGTTGTTTTTAATTCTGATAAAACATAACAGTGTACACTAAAGATGATTAGAAAAGGTAAAACGAAAATGACAAAGAAAGCAGGATCTAGCAGGAAATGTAGGGTGAGAATCTAGGTTTTGGTGTGAGGGTCAAACACCAATAATGCAAATACATATTTTGTGTTTTTGGCATTAAATTGTAAACGTTGTATTGTGTTCCATGTGCTGGAAGATTCCAGACAATTTATGTAGAGTAATAACACAACAAAATATTGTGGTCCGGCAAAAAAAATTGATGAGTGTTAAGGTTAGTTATAAATATTAAACGCTTAACTTTTAACCTCTAATAATCTACAAAGCTTAGACATATTAATTATAAGACATTTTGGCAGAATGCATGTGTTAGCAGAAGTGGGTAAGAGGAGAGAATAATTAAAGGTTTGTTATGCAAAAATAGTAAAGAAACAATAGCATTGACAACTGATACTTTGTAGTGAGGAGTTCAAAAACAGGTTCAATAGAAAAAGTTCCTTCCTCTCGAGTTGGTAATTTTCTCTCCTATCTGCCTCTTATTTTTTAACTTATCCCCCTATCTCTCTCCTTTCCTTTTGTATTATTTTTATCTAGGTTAAAAATATAAGGGTAAAACTAAATTAATGGATTGTTCTTTGAATGAGAAGTGTTTATTTACTTATTTATTATTTTTTAAGAAAAACAAAAACAGAATTATTTATTTCATGCAATATATATATATATATATATATATATATATATATATATATATATATATATTTTTATTTTTATAAAATTAAAAGAAACAAAAACAACTTATTGTAAGATTTTAAAAATATTTTGAAAGAAAAATGTAAGAGGGTATATTTTATATTTTTTCAATTTTATCTATTTTTATTAATTTTAATAATCTTAAAATTTTGTACTTTTTTTTCTATTTTTGTCAAATTAATGCTCCTTCATTCAATTTGATTTTTATAGATAAAACTTTAAAGGCTAAAATTCGATTTTGTTCCTCTAAGTCTTATAAAAAATTCAATTAGATCCATAATTTTTATTTGTTTCAATTTAGTCACCTAATTTTTAAAAATAATTTAGTAGATTTCTTGTAGAATTTATACATCAAATTACTCTAGCTAAAAAGTCTAGTAGTCTGTTTGGATAAGGCAACTTAAGAAAGTAATTAATTAATTTGGAAAATTTGAAATACTTTCATGGAAAATGATATATTTGGATGAGGAAATTAAAAGGAATTGAAATTGATAATTTTGAAGAAGATATTTCAAATAACTAAAATAGTAAAATTTGAATTGACTCCAAACATAAGAAAATTGAAAATTTTCAAGTTGTGAAATTGTTAATTGTTAAGGACAAAAAAAGTCCACAGGTCCAAAAATTGGAGTAGCATCGAGTAGAAGGTTGAGACAAGTCGGTTTGGATCGAAGATCAAGCCTAATCGGGTCGAGTCAAGTCGTGTTGAAGATCAGACCAGGCCAGCCTGGGACAAAGGTCGAATCGAACGGTTTGAGACTAAGTTCAAGCAAAATCGAGTGAAAGCTCAAACCAGGTCGGCCCGACTGAAGGTCGATTTGGACCAGTTCGAATCGGACTAGCCCAGATGGTCAACTTCAATCAAAAGTCAAGATGAGTCGTATCAAATTGAAAGTCGAACTAAGTAATGTTGAACTAAGTAATCGAAATTAAATTGTTTTATCTAAACAATAAATTAAAATTTAAAATATTTCAATTACTTTATAAAAAAAATTAAATTGTAAGTAACTCAATTATTGGGTATTTTAATTTTTTGGAATTGTTGATATTTCTCATCTAAACACAAGATTAAGAAAATCTAACAAAAATGATTTAATTCGATATTTTTTAAACTTAAATGATTAAATTGAACAAAATAAAAATTAGAATCTAATTTAAGTCTTTTATAGAAATTAGAGAAGGAGGATTTTAGCCTAACTTTAAATATTTGAGTCTAGAAATAATTCATCAACAAGTTCAGTATGGAGAAAACACATACTAGAGCGATTATTTTTGCTAAACTCATACACTTGAGCTTACAAAGGCAAACTTAATCAGTGAGGGACTAGTGTTCTTATTCTTTTTACTAGTTAACAGATGCAAAGGGCCTTTGGTTATTACATCCAAGTTATCCCAGAATGTCACAGTAGCTCTTACTTGAGTGGGACCATTCCCACACTCAACTCCACCATTGATGATGTTGGTAATCACACCATAACCTTCAACTATGTTATCTGCTATGTCATCAGCAGATGGTTTATTACCTTCTGGTGTCATCCAATAGTAACATATGATATCACTTCATCTTGAGCTTCCAAGTCTGGATTGTTTATCAAGTACAAGTTTAAGGCTTTTCCAGCTAGATCATAGTTATAGTTGCTATTTTTTCAAACACATAAAAAATCAATAACCAACAAACATAGACTTTACCCTCACAAATTGCATCGTTTCTGTGTTTCAGCAATTGTTCAAACAGGGATTCACTGATCACACTGCCAACATCTGCAGCAACACTAGGAAACTCTGATGAGTTTATCAGCAAAATATAAACTAAGGTAAAGCTAAAGGCAGTGTCTAACTTCATAAGTGGTTTTGTTTTATGAATTATGACTGAAAGTGTGTGTGTGTGTGTGTACTGGTAAGTGAGAGTAATAAGGTTGTTATATGGTGGCAATGCTCTCTTTCACATCCTATTGGACCGATAGATTTGATTAGTCAATGGAGTTTGATTGCATTTGTGGAAACTTAGGATGAAACTTCTTTCATGGGCTAAGTTATTTGATTTTGGTCATGATTTCACACACATGTGGCGAGGAAACAAATTAAGAAATGGGTGAATGAGTTGTCCTTTTGAGAAAGGAAAGGGAGAGATTTATGAGGGAGTTGCGTGTAACTTTTCCTCCATCCAAATTCTGACCCATGCTTTACGATCTCTCTCGTCTCTAAATTACACTGCAATCACTCTGTGGCACAGAGTACAGGATCACTTATCATTTCCTTCAATACCGTATTCTCTAGGCAATTTATTGAGTTTGAAGTCTTCATGGACTCAATTTGAAGGATGTTCTGAATTTAACAATTTAAAATGTGTATATTTTAATTTTAATTTTATATGTCAAAATTCATTTGTGGGGGTTAATATAATTCAAAACACATTCATCCAAGCTCCTGGCAATCCATGTCTAGCTTGGGTGAACCGAGTCTAGCGTGAAGTCGGTTCTAACCAAAGTCGAGATATGTATGTTAGGACTTAAGTTGAGATGAGTTGGAACAATTCAACTAAATTGTGGTGGGTTCATGTGCATCTAAGTCGAAGTCGACCCATGTTTTGAATTGGACTAGACGCAGGTCGATCTTAGTTCAATCAATTTGGGCCTATTCCGATCAATTTGAATTCAAGTTGAATTTGTGCAAATCTAAGTTAAGTCGAGATTGCTCGGGCCTAGTGAAGCCAATTTGTCTTGAGTAGCCAAATCAAGTCAAGTTGATTTGAGTGGTTGAATCGGACCAAATTAAGTCAGATTTGACAAAGTCTAATTAGATCCGAATTAGGTCTGAGCATCGAATCAAGATTATGTCAAACTAAATCTAACTGATCCACGTAAAGTTGAGTCATATGAAAATCAAAATATAAATTAAGCATATGAAGAATTTTAAATTATTATTTTTTAAATTAAATTTGAAATTCTTTAACTTTAACTCATCCAATTGCTCTAACGGAGAATTTCATTTCTTTCATAATTCTTTATCAGAATAATATAATTTATCATAAATCATTTCAAATTCTTAAAAAATAAATTATCCCCTTAAAATATCTTATCTAAAAATGTAAGATAAAAGATAATTTAAAATTTTATTCAAAGTAAAATAAAATAAAATAAATGAAGGTGTTTAAAAAGTTGTACGATCCAAACTACTGTCCCTTGTTAACCATTTAGAGATTTATGAAAAACTCTATTTTTGGGGAGATTATTCTTTCACACCCTTCAAAAATTTAATTTCACTTGACAACTGATTTTATTTTTTTAATTAAATAGAATAATTTATATTTCAATTAAATATCTTCTTTTAATAATTTATTATTAAAAGGTGTTATAATGTAAGTGTTTTTTTTTCTAAAAGGGTGTAACAATATTTTAATTTTCTTATCTTTATGGCTTTAATGGACCAAACAAACAAAAAAAAAAATGAAAGTTAGAAACAAGCATAGCGGCGGGTTGTGTATGTAAGGTTCATGTATTTTAACGCTGCCAAATTTATAATTGAAAGTGTAATGTGTATTTTTTTCAATTTTGAGTAGTAGTACATAAAACGTGTGTATTAATCAAGAGAAGCTTAGTGATTTATTTTTATTTTTTGATTTATCAACTAAATATCCAAACCTCCAACTCGTAAATCAACATAGTTGAGTCGGATTTTCAAATAAGTCGGAACAAGTTTTACGTGTAGTTGAAGTGAATTAACTTCTAAATATAGGATTTTATAAATAAATAAATAAATATTTTTTACTAGTATGTACTGTATTGATTTATTTTTCAAAATTTTATTTTAGTATGTTTTGATGTATACAAAATTGATTGTAACAAAAAGAAGCACAAATCAATGAATTATTTATAATAATGTAATTTCATTACTATATTTTCTCTTTCTTATAAATATGTAAAAGTTAATTTTTGTTTGGACTATTTTATTTTTTTAAGAATTGGTAAATGGTCTTCAAATCGTGTCAAATAAATTTTTCTTTTATTTTTTGTTAAATGTAAAAATTAGTTAAGGATACGGTTAGTTTTACATCACACTTTTTTTATTATCGTTATTATTTATTTTCTCTTTCTTTTTAATATGTAAAAGATAATTTTTGTTTGAACTATTTTACCGTTATTCTAAAAATGGTTAAATGGTCATGAAATCGTGTCATATAAATTTTTCGGTTAATTTATTCTCATCCTTTACGTTAGATCCAGTCATGTCAAATTGTGCAGAAAAAGATGTGATTTTTTCAATATATATGCCGAAGAAAAGTTGGGGAAATTATAGAAAATGAGCCAGAGACGACATCATTTTCGTTGTTATTCTTATTATGGAACGAAAGCAAAGAAAAAAAAAAACATGGAAGTGATTAACCGAAAGGTCTTTGGTCTCTGCAATTCAAGTTAGGACCATAAGAGACTCCAAAAACGTCACAGTATCTCTTGTAAAACCCTATTCTATCACCAGATGCCGGAGTAGGACCTTTCCCACATTCAAGTCCACCATTGATGATGTTCGTGATCACACCAAAACCTGGCACTCTATTAGCTGCCTTGTCAGCAGCAGATGGGGTCCACCTGTTAGTGATGACGTCATGGCACGAGGGTTTATTCCCCTGTGGCGTCATCCAGAACCACAGTGCTGTCTTGAATGATACCACTGCATCTCTTGCCACCAAGTCTGGGTTGTTTATCAGGTCCACTCCCAGGGCTCTTCCAGCTGCATTATAGTTGTAGTTGCTGTTCCTCAAAAACATCAAAAACCATGAGTACCACGTTAATCAAAACTGTTACATATATATATATCTTGTCTCAATTTACTTACTGGGTCAGTTGAATTGGCCCTCGACCATAGTACGATTTTCCTGCGGAACATGGTCCACTCCCATCACAGTATCTGTTGGACTTATCTCTTTCTGTCACAAAGCAATAACCCCATGCATATGGTCCATCTGGTGAAGTTGCTGCTCCTCCTGTATCACACATCACATGCATCAACAGTGTTTAAACAACGATTAACGTTAAGATGATGAATTTATGAGTTTTCATCTTTTTATGGCATCTTAACTTATACATTTTTATTCAATAAGAGACTTAGATTCATGTTTAGATTCTCCATATGTTGTAACATGAGACAATAGTTAACTAAGTGAAAAAATGATTAGCAGAAGAGAACCTGTGGTTTCATGAGAGGTTTGAGCTAGGAAAGCTGCAACCTCTCTCTTGCGAGTGTTGGAATCACCGGTGGTTCCGAAAGCAGCGAAGGATCTAGCAGCGGTGATGAAAGCGTTGTAGCTGTAGAAACCCTTGCCCTCGCAGGCTTGATCATTTCGGTGTTTCAGTAGTTGGTCGAATAGAGAAGCACCGACTACACTTCCAACCTCAGCACCGACAGCACTATGAGAATACGATGAGGTTATTACTAGGATGTAGGCTAATAATGCAAAGGCAAAAGTGTGTAACTTCATATTTCCCTTTGTTTTGTGTGTGTGTTAAGTTGATGAGGCTGAAGGTATATATAGTATTAAGTTTCAGGGTTTTTCCCTTAATGTGATGACCTCTTTAGAAAATTAGCGGTGGATTTTATCAGTATATACACTGTTTTTCATCTCATTTTATGCATGAAAAAAGGGATTAAAAAAATACTCAATTCACTTGCATTTTCAAGAAAAGAGAGAGTGAAACACAGAGAGCTATGGAATAAAAGTGAGCTGATTGTGTTTTCGTTAGTTTGTGAGGTTTAGTGGTGCGTGTGGAACTTTAGGTGAAAGAGACTTCTTAGGTGCTCTTTTTTTTTGTTTGTTCAGAAATGGTGTTTTGACGTGGAAGAGTTGTCTATAACTCCTGATTTGAATATTTTAATAGTAAAAAAATATAATAAAAGGTATGTTTATAATTAAATGTTACAAAAATCATTAAAATAATAGTAGTGATATGGGTGAAAAGAAAATAATGGTGCTGTGAACAGTGGTTGTGTAAAAATAACTTTTTCCATTTCATCCACAAAATAAAAATAAAATATATTAAAGAATGGGAAGGGAGAGGGACAAAGAGGTATGGAATGAACGGGAGTTGTTTGTATTTTGATAAGTTAGAAAGGATTCAGTTGTGTTTGTGGAAAATTTTAGGACTGAAAGAGGTCTATTTCACGTTCTGAAAATTTTCTCTTCTCATGTGCTAAATGGAAAGAGAAAATACTAAAAACTATGTCAATTTCTTACATTTTCAAGGAGAAAAAGAAGGAGAAATAAAGAGTTACAAAAATAAAAGAATTTCTTAAAGATGAATTAGATTTTTCCGACTTTTTTTTTTTAATTAGGAAAGAAAAGAGAGTGAGGACTATTTCACGTTAGAAAAATTTCAGTAGGTCCAATTTCAGTAGGCTATAGAAATCAGAAAAAGGAGAAAGTGTTGAGACAAAAAATGCTAAATCGGTGTAATTTGACTTGTGCAACACCTGTTTCCCCAAGGTTGTAACACACAACAAATCACAAAAATATCTATTTGTGATACTTGAAATCGGTTCAAAAAATATAAATTTTTAAAAATTAAATAATATTAATTAAGCTCTGGATATAATAAAATAACTAATTAAAACTTATAAAATATAAAAGAGTCTCTGTATTGAATGCTCTAACTAAAAATCACAAAATAATACAAAGTTACTTTTTTTTACTAGAAAATTATTATATGAATACATAATTAGAATTTTATTAATTTTTTAAAATAATAGTAGAAAAATATACTAACAAATACGAAAATTAAATTCTATAAAATATTTTTTCAATTTTTTTTGTAACATTATTTTCGTGATCTGAAAGGTTGAAGCTGGAAGCATTTGTTATAATTGAACTTATCCTACACAACACGCTGGTCACAGGCATTTCCCAGTGTTCACACTATGATTCTACTAAGGACCAAAACCAAGAACTAGTTAACGTTTTGAATTCTCATTCTACCCCTTAAGCTGCGTTTGGTATCCTTAAAAGTGTGTTTTTTTGGAATGAATTTGGATTTTTTTTTAAATTTTTATATTCATTATCCGCTGTACACTTAAGATAGATTGATATATAATAATTTTTATATTTTAAAATATATTAAAATGCATTAAATATATAATACCAAAAATACAACAAAAGGGTCTAGACTTTATTTAGCATGGTGGAGGACGTTCACGTCAAGTAATAAGAAAGAAGCAAAAGACATTCAGCATTTTTATGTTTTGGAGAAAATCTCATGTGATTTTTTGTAATTTTGTTAAAACTATATCGGAACGCAAGGGTGGTTTTAGATCGAATTTATAAGAAGATGATAGTTTTTTATTAACTATAATTTTTTTTTTCATTTTTAGATTAGTTAAATTAATTAATCAAATTAATAGTAAATTGGTTTAGTTCAGATAAATAGATAGATCAAACGTTATTAAATTTTACTTAAAAATACATCATTTTCTTTAATGACATATATACTATAAATTTAAATTTATTTACACTTTTAATTTTTTTTAGATAATTTAAAGAGTTAAGTATGTTTTTAGTTTCTAAACTTTGACGTAAAATTGAAATTTATTTTTGTCCAAAATTTTGATACATTTTGGTTCTCAAACTTTAAAAATGAATGAACATAATTTATTTAACTTAAGTATGTTAAATTTTATTCATGTGTCTGACACATTTTTTAGATGATATTAAAACAAAAACATGTCAATCGATATAAACAACTCAAATATTAACCTAAAACACGTTTGACAAATCAAAAAAGTTTAACGGTCTAATATCCGTACTAACCGGTCAAATACAAAAAAAAAAAACATATTTAACTAATTTTCGAGATTAGCATGTTAAACCATATTAAAAGATTATAGAAATCATGTCATCATTAAGGTAAAAATACATTAAGGTAACTCATAATATATATATATATATATATATATATATATATATATATATATAAAGTTTTCAAAGTTTATAACTTTCAATTGAATTTCTCTTAATTTTTTATTGTTTATTGCTAATCAAAATTTTAAAGCTTTTTAATTGAGTACGAGTATGTAAAAGATTTAATTACTATGTGACGTGACAATTATTTTACATTGTCACCCTACAAAATTTGCTCTATTTAAAGAAAATTAATTTTAAATTTAATTAAAATTATAAAATACAAAATATAAATAAAAAATATAAATATCAAGTATAAAATTATGACATATAAAATTATAAAATAAATATTATATACTTACTTTTTTTTACCAAATTATAACATTACAAGGTTATAAAGTTATAAAATTGCAAAATATAAAATTATAAATTAGAAAATTAGATAATTATAAAATGTAAAATTGTGAAATAAAGAAAATATAAAACTATGAAGCTATAAATAAATATTATAAAATTATAAGAAAAATAATAATTACAAAATTATAAAATTAAAAAATTAAAAAATATAAAATCAAATAATTATAAAATTGTAAAATTATAAATTTGTGAAATTATAAAATTACAGCAATAAATTTTTGAAGGAGATTTTGTACTCATAATCTATTATAATAAAATATTATATGACAATTTTTAAGTTAAGGTGACAATCTGAGATAATTATTACGTCACATTGTTAACAATAAACATCTAACCACATGGATAAAATTTAAAAAAAATAAAAATTTTAAGGATTCATACAAAAAATTAATAAAAATTCAATTAAAACTTTTTAAATTTATTATAAACTTAAAACATAAGCTAATATATATATATATATATATATATATATATATATATATATATATATATATATATATATATATATATATATATATAATCCATATATACAACTTCAGAATACAACATAATATTAATAAATAAGGATATTGTTTGAGTAAAATGATTTCACTTAGGTGGCTTCACTTTATTAAAGATGGAAATATTCATTGTTTAATTAGATTATGAAACCAACACTTTGATATATATATTAAGAAACTAAAGTTATTTCAGTGATATATACTAGTTTCAAAAGAGATAATTAACATTGATTATCTTTCATTGTTAAGCATTACATTTTTTGTTGAATGGTGGTGTGACTTGTACAAAAACCAACAACTTCCAAACATCAAGCGACCTAAACTCCTCAACCCTTTAAGCGAAGAATATTAACGTTTGAGCAATCATGCTAACGTTTAAGCAATTTCGCCAAGTGCAGAAAACAATTTCTTAACACTCGAGCATCATTTGAAGGACACCTTCTTACTCAAGCAAAATTTTCATATGAGAAAAAAACAACATATTTATAAGATAAAATTATCATGATCACCTAACCAAAATGAATGTTATAATACAAACAAAAAATCATTAAATAACAACTAATTTTATAGACAAAACTAAGTAGCATTATAATAACTAATTTAAATATCAATTTTTAAACTAAAATTATTGATATCTAAATTAATTATTATTATAAATACAAAATTATAATTGATCTGTGAATTAAAGTCTAAATTAAACTCTAACATTAGCTATCAAGATTTTATCCCTCAAGAAATTAGTGTCTAAATTAATTTCTAATTTTAAATAATTAGTCACTATATAAAAATTATATGGACATTAATTTTTTGGAGACTGAAACCTTGTTTGCTAATGTTAATAGACAAATTTAAACCACGATTCACAAACCAATTATAATTACATATATAATATAAAATATTTTAAATATCAATAATTTTTAAAATTTATAAATTATTATCTAAATTAACCACTACAGTAATTGATTATTTTTTATTTCTTAAATTGGTTGTTGTTTAATATTTTGGGTTAAATATATTTTTTGTTTTTTAACTTAAGTGAACATTGAAATTAGTAATTCTTTTAAACTTTGGCCAAATTTAGTCTCTCAACTTTAAAAATTCATGAATTTATTACTTTTAACCAAATTTTATTAAATTGATTTGATGTTTTAAACGTGCTTCATGATGACAATTGAAGTAAAAATGTGTCATATAAACAATTCAAATGTTATTATGGAACACATTTAAAACATAAAATAAACTTAATAAATTTTTTTATAATTATTAAATTTACACATTTCTAAAGATAAAATATTAAATTAATATAAAATTTCAAAAAAAAAATTTAACTTTTATTAAAAATCAAGAAATAAAAATATATTTAACCCTTGTATTTTTTTATCCTCTTATTTAAACCATAAAAATACTATTCACATAAACCCAAATTTGACCAGGGATTTTACCACGCAAAAACTTTCGATCAATTCAACATAGATATATTCCGATAAACTATATCCAATTCAAACTTAAAAGAATTTCAACTACATTTAGACTATTTTAATATATATATATATATATATATATATATATATATATATATATATATATATATATATATATGTATGTATATAAAATTTAAAAGTTAAATAAACACTTGTGATTAATAATTTTCTATGGAGATAGTTTATACGGCAAGAAAATGTCTCGAGTACCTAAAAGTTGCCAAATAAGCTTTTAAGACTTTCAAAACTCCTACTCCCATAATTTACAGGAAAATTAGTTTGATAAAGTATTTTTTGAGAAACTTGACAAAGTTTCCATAGATAAAATTAAATATATTATATTTTTATTTTTTAACCAAAATAAAATAATACTTTTTTATCTAAATAGATAATTTATCATTAAAAAAAGTTTATCAAACTATCATTTTTCTGGTTTATATTGGTATTACACTCTCATTTCTCGATTACTTATAAGACAGATACAATTCCCAATCTCAAAGAAAAGAAGATAAAAAAAGGATAAAATAAATTGTGGTGGGACCAAAATTTACCCAATCTAAATTATAATTGTTTATTTTGATTTATCCGTTGGTGTTCACTTAATGGTGTAATTTTTTAGAGAAATAGTTAGATAGTCGCACAAGAATATCATAGAAAAGGTTTAGCTATTTAAAAAAAATACTTAAAATAAAAAATAGATGATTTTTAATCTCTTTATAATATTATTTTTAAATGCTTTTATTATTCATTTACTTTAAAATCGCATTTCTAATATGCATAAATATCGAAGTCATACACTGAATGAAGTTAGACTCAAGAAGACTGCATGTTAATCACATATATTTTGTTATCAAAGTCATCTTTCTCTCATTAGGGATCGATTTTAAGATTTTCTTTGAAAAGAAAAGAAAATTGTATAAAAAGCTATATTGAGAAGTTTTGAATTGGTGTCAGGGCTTAAAGTAAACTTCTCTAAAACCAAAGTAGGAGGCATAGGTCTAAATGCAATTTTAATTAAAGACTTTACTAGAATTCTTAACTGCAATCACATGAAAATTCCTTTTGTGTACTTAGGATTGCCTATAGGGGAAAATCCAAGGAGGAAAATATTCTGGCAACCTATGGTAGATAAAGTTAGAAGTAGACTATCTAGCTGGAAAGGCAAATTAATATCCATGGCTGGTAGGGCATGTCTAATAAAATCAGTATTATCTGCATTGCCATTATACTATCTATCCTTCTTCAAACTGCCAAAAAGTGTGTGCAATGAACTCATTAAAATACAGAGAAACTTCCTTTGGGGATGGGGATCAGTAGATAGGAAAATAGCATGGGTTAGATGGGAAAATATTTGCAAACTAAAGAAGGATGGAGGTTTGGGAATAAGAGATATAGGGAACTTCAATATAGCACTTTTAGCAAAGTGGAAATGGAGACTAGGAATAGAGGGGCATGGCCTTTGGAAAGAGGTACTTGAATCAAAATACGGGTCATGGAGGAATCTTAATGAAACTAATATATCAAGATATGCGTCTAGGTGGTGGAAAGATATCCATAAAGTTTGCGGTAATTCTGAGCATGGGGCGTGGTTCGAAAAGTGCATTGGGTGGTCAGTAGGAGAAGGGGAAAAGGTAAAGTTATGGGAAGATACATGGGTAGGGGATGAATCTCTTAGTACTAGGTTCCCTAGGTTATATTCTATATCAGAGAGTAAAGAAAGATACATATAGGAGGTTGGCCACTGGGAAGGGAATGAATGGATGTGGGACCTAAATTAGAGGAGATTAAGACTCGTCTGGGAGACATCTTTGGAGGAACAACTCCTTCAGATGATATGTAATCAAAGATTTATAAAGGGGCATCCTGATACTTGGCTCTGGAAGGATGACGATGATGAGGTATTTTCTGTTAAGTCTGCCTATTATAAGTTGCAAGGAAATTTTGTAGAGGAAGAGGATAAAGTATTTCATATGTTGTGGAACACTAAGGTAACCCCGAAGGCACAATTTCTAGGATGGAGAATATCCTTGGATAAATTACCAACAAAGGATAATTTAATTGTGAGGGGGGTTCAACTACAACATAATCTATGCGAGTTGTGCCAAGTAAGTGCGGAGAGTGTAGACCACCTTTTCTCCTCCTGTAGAGTAGCCCAAAAGGTGTGGAACCTATGTGATAACTGGTTGGGGGTGAGCTCTGTGCACCATTTTAAAGCTAGGGAGAATTTTAAGCACTTTTCTATTATTAATCTTAATACTAGGCAAAACTCTATATGGAGAGGCATGTGGTTAGCGATTGTGGAGGAAATATGGAAACATAGGAATTGGGTAATCTTCAAACAAAGGAAAGTTGATCCTGATGAAATATTTGGTTTAGCACAAGTGATAGCTTGGGTTTGGATGAAACACAAAATTTCCTCAGTAAATTTTTCATATAGTGATTGGGTTTTTTCACCTCTCTCATGCTTAAAATCCTTATGATATGATAACTATTGTGTGTTCTTAGTTTGACAAGTGAGAAAGATGCAGGACTTTTTTAACAGGGAAGTATATTGTTTAAGTGGAACCTGAACATACTTGGGATAAGCACAACCTTGCCTTTCTCTCAAGACTGTGTTCCTCAACTTTTCTCCATTTAGATGAGGACTTTGAGCTCTTCAATTCGGTGTGGAAATTTGTACATGCTATGTTGATTATGTCTTATTGCTTCAGGTTATGTTTGGCTCCTGGTTGGGTTCATGGTATTGGTGACCTTTGAATGCATCATTCTATACGTTTGCCTATACCTATTCATGTGTAGGGTCTTTCTGTCTCTATTTTTGGTTGTGTATTTTGGAGCAGTAGAACAAGTTTGTGGCTACTGTTTTAGTTCCATGTGCATCTTCTTTAGGATCTTTTTAATCTTTGATGGATCTCTAGTTTTTTACTGTCATGTCTTGAAAGGTTTCGATGTCAAGCTTTTGCATGTTTTTATACATGTTATTGAGCTTTTTGTAAAAGGGTTAGAGCACCCCATAAGTGTTCTTCTTTAATTTATTCATTCTTTGTTGAAAAAAAAAAATTAGCTATTGCCTAATTTATAAAAACTATTTCATACTTTTTTTTTCGCTACTAAAAGTTATTTCCGAAGGTGAATTAGAATTTAAATTCATACTTTCATACTTTATCTAATATACATTCATAGTAAACATAAATTTATATTTGAATTTAAATGCAAGGTTTAATTTATTAATCATGAAGTTAAAAATTATTTTAAAAGTCAAATGTAAAGAAATTCAAGAATCTAAATAATTCATGTAAATTATTAATCTAAATCGTAAAAAAACAGTTTAAAAGTCAGATGTAAAGACATTGAAGAAATTCAAGAATCTATTTAGTAAACCAAATAATAATCTAAATCAAATTCCGTTAACTTTGAATTTAATACCACATTTAAAACTCACAAAACCCTGTCCGATATTTGTTGTATATTTAATTCAAACAACTTTTTTTGCTGAACTGTGATTATTCCTCTAATATATATATATATATATATATATATATATATATATATATATATATATATATATATATATATACGTGGGCATACGTCAGATAGCAATTAGGTAAAAATAAAAATTAAGAAGACGAAATGAATTGAAGTTAGCTACTGGTGTAGATGAATTTGCAGAGAACGCTGATGCATGAATCTCAATTAATAAAAACTTCCGTCTTTATCTGAAACCGTCTCAAGCCATTTGACACGTTGATCCAATTAATTTCATGTTAAAAAAATATATATATTTTGTTAACAACCATTTAAAGTAATAATAATAAATAAGAAATAATAAATAAAATTCTTCCAAAATGAGTCTGACTATATGTATGTATATATATATGATAGATAGTATAAAAATATGATGCAGTGAGAAATTAAAATAGTTTTAGATCCATTTGACACGATGAGTGAAGAAGACTTGGTTGAGTGGTCTCTGAGAAACACCATGGCATTGTCACCTATGAGTTTCTTGGAACATGCTTCCACTGTCTATGGAGACAACCTCGCCATCGTCTTCGATCATAATGTCAGATTTTCTTGGCGACAAACCCATCACAGATGCCTCAAACTTGCTTCTGCTATGGTTAACTTTGGTCTTTCTCACAACGATAATGTAAGTTCATTTCATTTCCATTCTTTTGCTTCATTTTTCTCTGCATTCTTCACATTCTCTCATCATTATTTCTTATATCTCTAGATCAATACTTCTTATATATACATAATATATTGATTTCGAAATATGAACCCTAGCTAGCTTTTTCAATTTGTAATTTATAGAATCAAGCTCCATCTTTACGAAATGTTTTCTGCAATTTTAATTCAGGAACCAGTGTAAAACTTCATGTTTTTACCTCATATTTTATATATATAAACAATGATATCATCTTTATAATTATATTTATTTTCTTAGTTTTCTAGAATAGCCCCCTTGTAGTAAATGTATCTCTAGATCGAATGGAAGTCAAAATGTACTTGCATGCCCGAGGAATTTTATTTTGTTCTTTTTTTATACTTTGAGAATATTTTAATAAGTTGTTAGAGTTTTCATATTTATATTTATTAAGTGATTGGAAATTGGTGTAAGTATGTAAAATTAGAAAGTTGAGTAAAAAGAAAAAATATTTATAAGTTATTTGTTAGGTCTATTGTTTCACTTATTATTAAATAATCATCAAACCATTCAATAATGTTTAATCTTACGCTTCATATATATATATATATATATATATATATATATATATATATATATATATATATATATATATATTTACATGAATGAAGTGTGATAGAAGTTTCAGATCAACTAAAAAAATAATGTCTGTTTATAATATACATGTAAATGTAAATGATGCAAATCTACTTTTACAACACACTCTTCAAAGGTTATAAGTTAGAATTAAAATTTATTTCTTAACAATTCATTTGAAAATACTTGATTTAGAATAATAAAATTATGAAACTTACTTTTTTAAAATTTCTAAATTAAACTTAAGATTCTAATATATTTATTAAAATATCTTTGAATAAAACATTTGCAGTGTTTTATTTCAGCATTGCTGCCCAATGAATACTCTGTGAAATGGTATATTGGGTCATTCTCAGAAAAGGAAAAGATTTAAGAGAAGGAATTGGGACTTTGTGACTTCATTCTTATACAATTTTGATCTCACTTTACTCATTAAACGTGTGTTGATAGAAAATTTGACCATATAAACACGCTATGCTATTCATGTCTTCACATTCCCATTGACATTATTTTTCCATACCCCAATATTACTCCAATCATTATCAATGTGGAGAGAGTCAATGGTCTAGTCTTGAATAGTGCTTCAAATATCCTATTTTTGTACCCATCTTTTAAGTGTTGCTAGGTAGTTAGAATACAAAAATATTAAATATTTCCCTATATAACTAAGTGATACAATTAATAATAAACTAATTGTTATAAAGTTTAATAATGTTAGACTTTAAGAACTTGCACGTTAAATATTTTATTCTTAAGTATATATATTAACCAAGTTTACTCTGCTTAATTATTTAACGATAAAGTCGTCATATCTTAATATACTTAATTATTAGAATATTATATTTGAAAAGTATTGTTGGTTTATTTAATATAATATTAGAGGAGAGGAGTGACCTTAGTTAGTATGTTGACTTGACCACGTCGTATTACATTCGATGGTTGTTAGAGTAAATACGACAAAAAAAAAATTGCATGAAATTTCTGTCCATATAAAGTCCCCTCTCAGGTATACTTTTTTTCTGGAGAAAAAGTCACAATCATTTTTTTTTTAATTCACTAAATCAACTTCACATTTCAGATATTCTCACTTTTCTGTTAAATTAATCATTAATCTCATTTTTATACTTATTCCAACTTTAAAATAGAAGGAGAGAAGGAGATATATTATGTCTCTAGTTGAAAGAGAAAAAGAAGAAGAATAAATAATTAAAAAGAGAGGATTAAATATCTTATCTTTCATTTTTTTTCAATTATTCTGTCTTTTCTTCATTTTTTGTCAAATTAATTAAGTTATATAATTCTTTATCTTGTGAATATTTTCTATAAATGTTTATGAAGGCCTTTGTGAAATAACTACACTCACTATCTGACCTAATAATAAAGAGTTTAAATAATTAATTAGTACTAGTTTCTAACTTCAAACTTTACTATTACATACACATTTTTTATATTTTATATTTTACTTTTACTACGATATTTATTGTATATCGTATTTCTTTCACTTTTCTTCACACTATTTTTAAAATTTATCAAAATTATTATAAAAAATGCATTTACTTTTTTATCTGTTGTTAATATAAAAATCTTGCTCTAGTAACGAATAAGAAAAAGAATATTAGTTTAGTTTTTAAATTTAAATTTGGATATCATACATAATAATTTGTAGTTATATTTTGAATGTCTAACCTATTTTCTAAAAGAATATGTAGTGTAAGTGTTGACATTATTAACACATTTACTATTTTCTATTTTATATTATCTCTATGAATAGTACCCCATGCTTCTGTTGTCAGGGGACACTATCTTATGTTTTTCACTTGAAATATTAGCAAAATGTTTTAAGAAACATATTTTTACTTTTTAGATTTGAGTATAGTTTTTCTTTTTAAGTTTAAAAATGATTATTTCTTCCAAATTATGAAATAAAAAAAATAGAAACGTGTCCATAAATATGTACTTGCTATTATATACATAGAAAAATGAATATAAAAATAAATAAATAAATGTACACTATTTCAGTTCCAAAAATTGATTCTATATGTGAAAGTGTCAAGAAGTAATGATTCAATTAAGAATGTAAAAACTTTACCTATATGAAAAACCTCAAATCATAAATTGGAGCTTAAAGTCGTCCAAGCTCTTTTCTTCTTTTTTTTCCTCCAAAATAAACATTATATTTTAAAAGTACAGAAAAATAAATGAAAACTTACATTCTATTTCAAAAATTAATTTTATATGTGTGTTCTTATTAAGTGAGTATTAATACAACCTCTAAACATTTTTTTATTTTTGACAAAGACAAAAATAAATGAGATAAGTGATGTCTCATGACTTTTTGTGAGAAAAAAAAATTACTAGAGATACATCTCTATTCTCAATTTTTGTTTCTCACATCTACAAGGTTGATTTTTTTTTTTAATTCAAATGTTTAAGCATTTATTCTATCTACATTTGTTCTGAACTAAAATCCTAAATTCTTATCCAAAGTAAGAAGACAACCAAATCCATATCACATATAACACTAAATTATTTTTACAAACATCTTCCACAAAAATTATAATTCCAAACAAAACTCTTAAAAATTAAATTTGAGTTATCCAAATAATAATCTTCAAATTTGACAAAACAACATAACGAAATCCAAATTTAAAAGACCAGATAATATTTATTTATCATTTTCTAAAATAAGATATCATTTTCTAAAATAAAAACATATTAAGACCTCCATTATGTTAGATCACCTCAAAAAATTACATAAACTCATTCAACAAATTATTATCCACTACTACCAACATATTTTATTTTCAAGACTTTATGTTTAATAGGGTAAAAGTTTTTGCATTAGTCATATAATCTTTTAGTAAATCATAACCTAAGTCTTGACTTTACTTGGCTTCACATATAAGGTACTAAGTTTTCCTCGTATGACAAGATAAATTCTTTCTATCTGTGAGACACGATCATTTTTTTCATATAACCTCTTTAGATTATAGGAACCTCCTTACATTTTCACCCCTAAATATTTTTTTTTATGTGAGTGGAATAATTAGTAGAGTTAGGATAATCTCTTTCAAAATCACCATTCAATTCATGCTTATAATTACATAAGATAATATTTCTTACTTGGAATAATTACATCTACATCACATGGATATACAAATATATAATCTACAACAATTCTCAATAAATTATGGCATAAGCCCTCGACTCTATTTGACTTTACATATCTTTCATAGATTATGGTATAAACATTATCTCTACTCGGTCTCCCATCTTATGCATTTTCATCTCACAAAAACAAAATACATGTCAGTTATATTTCATTCACATCGTAAAATAGTCAACATCATCCACATCCTAGATTTCATCCACATCACAATATCACATAATATCACAATCAATGAATAAATAAATAAATAAAAATAGTTGGTCTCCCTTACCTCGAGCTTTTATCTCTATCTATAGCTCCACATACTCAAACTCTCAAAATATGTTTTATCTACACGAAGAAATTTTGAATCAATGATTGAAATACATCATAATGATCACAAACAAGCATATATTCATCTTGAACCAAAAAGAGTCACATGTACGCTTGTTTTCTTCCTCATTTTAGCTTATATATAAATAGAATTAAGGAAAAGGTAAAAGATGAACTTATTTTGATTAAGATCTTAATCATATAAGATTATTGTCCTCTACTTTAAGATTTTTTGGTTGCACTTCGATCTTCAAATAGATGGATAAATTGTTGAAAACCTTAGATAGAGTATACAATAAGAGAAAATATGTTTTTAGAGAAATGATAACTTTTATAAAATAAAACTTCATTAATATACTTTATATTTCATAATTCAAATTTAATAACAAATTAATTGAATTCTATATTTTATAAATGCTTAAAATATTGCACCCAAAAACATACCTCCACATAAAAACCAATGCATATACATCCACACAATAAATTGTTCGCTCAAATTTTACTTATTGTCATCTTTATGTTAGTCTTTCAAGTTTTAAGAACAATAATTGATAACTATTTTAATTCTTATATCTTAACATTGTTATTGTTGTTTTCACTGTATTTTTATTTATTGTTAACTTTCCAATAATTTTATTCTTTTAACAATTACACGATCTCCCACCCAAACATTTTTAATTTAATCACGTCATATAGCTTTAAAATTATATTTTAAAAAAAATGTTTTCACACAATCATATAAATGAAAAATTATTGTTGATTATAATTGCTATTTAATTGAAAAATACTAAAACATTATTAAAAAGGTACACTTTCATTCATTTACAAATTATTTTACGATTAAAAATATTTTTTCTGAAACTTGTATTTGAGGTCATTTTTAATTGGTTGTCAGATTACGAGTTATGGTTAAAGTGAAAAAGAAAATGAGATTGAAACCCTTTATTGATTATTAGTACAACATTTTTATACTAATAAATACAAGACATATAAACTATCGTATCAAGCCAAGTTCTGTTTAATATTACAGTGGCTATTATATCCTAACAGTTAAGTGTAAATTTACCCTGATGTATTAAAGTTAATGAAATTTACATTATGAATACAATTTTTTTTATTCTCATCTTTTATTTCTTGACTTAATATAATTTATATTAGTATGAATTATTAAATTTTTTTAAAAAATAATAATATATTAATTAATAATTCACACTAAATTAAATCAAAAAATAAAAGATAAAAATAAAAAAATAAGAGTCATTATATCGTTCTCTTAAAATTAAATCTAATATAAATTTTTACATTTTCAAAAAATCCATAGAAAGTGCAATAATGGTTTCCACACCTTTAAAATATAATAACTGAAACATATTCTTGATTAAAAAAACATATAATAAAAAAGTACACCTTTTCTAGCGGATTGCACTCACTTAATTAATCGCTCTTTGTTCCAAGTCAGTGATCTAATTAAATACATATGATTATTGTTTCATTTTCTATTTGAACTTGTACTTGTGTTAGTTTAATATTTTCACCACTGTTAATGAAACTAATCATTTTTATTCTGTGCAAAATCCCTATTTTACATAGATCAATATTTTTTATATATATATAAATCATTTCACTTATATTTTATACCAAAATTATGCTCTTTCATTAGACCTTGATTTTCTTCCATAAATATAAGCAGGTTGCAGCTTTGGCACCAAATATTCCAGCACTGTACGAGCTTCATTTTGGTGTTCCTATGGCAGGGGGTGTTCTTTCTGCGCTGAATACTCAATTGGATGTGACAGTATTGGCTCTGATATTGGAACAATTAGAGCCATGCAAAATCATGTTTGTGGACTACCAGTTAATTGATTCTGCCCTCAAGGTGTTTGAAATTCTCTCCCAAAGAAAATGCAAGCTACCCCATATTGTTCTAATACCACGTTATGACCAAGAACCATCTTTCTCAGCGAATGATATCCCCCCAGGTACATTAAACTACAATGAACTTCTTGCAACTGGAAAAAATGATTTTGAGCCTTTAAAACCAAGCAATGAATGCAATCCCATATCAGTGAACTACACCTCAGGCACCACAGGGATCCTTCCAAAAGGGGTTGTTTATAGCCATAAAGGTGCTTGTGTTAATTCACTTGCAGCAATTGCTCGTTTTGAGATGAAACAAATGGCAGTGTTCCTATGGACAGTTGACATGTTTCGTTGCAATGGATGGTGCTTTCCATGGGTCATGCCTCTTATTGGTGGCACCAATATTTGCTTAAGGAATGTCTCAGCAAAAGGTATATTTGATGCAATTCACCGTTACAAGGTAACTCATTTTTGTGGTGCACCTACCCTTTTGGACATGATTGCAAATGCATCACCTGGTGACCGGAGGCCTCTGCCTCATAGGGTGAATGTCACAGTTGCTGGTGTGCTACCACCTAGCCATGTTCTTAACAAGGTGTCACAGCTTGGATTTGATGTGAACATAGGATATGGTATGACAGAGACTTATGGTCCTTTCATTGTAAGACCATGGAACCCCACTTCAGATGGTGAACATACAAAACTGAATTATGGTATGTCAGAGGTTATGCAGAATGTTGATGTGAAGGATCCAAAGACTAATGAAAGTACTCCTCCTGATGGGAAAACCATAGGTGAAATTGTGTTCAAAGGGGAAGCTTTGATGATGGGGTACCTTAAAAATCCACAAGCAACTGAAGAGGCTATTAGGGATGGATGGTATATGACTGGGGACCTTGGTGTTAGACAACCAAATGGTTCAATCACAGTGAAGGATAGAGCAAAGGATATGATGTATTGTGAGGGAGAAGCTGTGAGCTCAATAGAGGTGGAAGCAGTGCTGTTGAATCATCCAAAGGTTTTGAAAGCTGCTGTTGTGGGGAGATGTGATGAATATTTGGTGGAATCACCATTTGCAGTTGTTGAATTGAGAGAGGGATGCAGTGCCACTGTTGAAGAAATCATCAAGTTCTGTGAAGATCATTTGGCTAGTCATATGGTTCCAAGGAGTGTGGTATTTGGAGATTTACCTGTTAATTCAACTGGGAAGGTTCAGAAATTTCGCATCAGGGAGAAGATCAAAACCGAGAGTGGTGTTACTCAATGAAAGAGGATGTGCTTTGTTTGATTATAAATAAAGAGTTGAGTGAAAATTGACAAATGTTATAATCTATTAATTTGATCTCGTTTGTTGCTTATTCCAGATACATTATTACTAAGAAGGTTTAGTAGCTTGTGAATCGTTGTAAGTTTTATGTTCAATTCTTACACAGGATAAAAAGAAAAAACGAAGGTTTTATTTTATTTTTTCTTTATTTCATGGACTTTAAGTTTTAATTCAAATCTATAAAATAGCTCAAGTTTCGGTCCATAGAGTTTAAACTCATCTTATTTCTAGTCAATGTGTGATTTTAAAGGTAACTCCTTCACGTTGAGGTGTAAACTCGTTTTCTTTTTAATTGATATGAAATTTCTAATACAACTTTCTCATACCGAGACATATGTATCTCGAGCATGAGACTAAATATTAATAAACGGTTAAGAACGATCCAATATCAGGTGACACAATAAGCTTAACAAACAATAACTCTCTCAATAATGAATGGTATAATAGACTTATCAAATAACAAATTTTATTGGAATATACTTTGGATGACTCATGTCATCTTAGAATTTTAAACCTAACTTAAAAGTTCAAATTTAGTTTGTAAAATAAGATTTGTATTCAGTTATATATTTATTTATATTTATTTTATTTTTTATGGTGGAGTAAAAATATATTGTATCTTATTGAAAAGTGCTTAAATAAATTATTTTTTTAACCTTTTAATTTTTTCAAGCAAATAATTGAAGCCAATGTTATGACACTCGTATCGCATACGAGAGACATATGAAAATATTTTACACATTATGATAAGGAAGATTAAAAAAATAGTAACTTTTGTTGGAGGGCTTAGACTCTATAAATTTGATATTAGAATCCAACACTTTTGACCTCACTTGTGTGACAAGTTGGTCTTATAGTTAATGTAGAATGTCTTACGCATTTTCCTTACGTGGAATTAAGATAATAAAATTTAAATTTAACTTAATCTTATTAAATTAATTTATTAAAGAGATGTTTATTTTTACTTATCTATTTTAGATTAGTTTATTTCTAATCAATATGAACTTTAAAAAAAGAAAACATGAACAAAGAAATGTAAATGCAAGTATAAGTGTAGTTTTTAAATTGAGCATCATAAACTATATAAACAAAGAACACATAGAGTGAATTAAGTCAACATTTCAATATAAAAAGATACACATGACATATCTTACTCAATAATTGTTTCAAACTTATCATTATAGAATATCTTACTCAAAAGTAATGTTCTCTTTTACCAAAACCAATTTAGAGTATGTTATGCAACAAATTAATCAGTTAATTACATGTTTAGAAAATTTTGAAACAAAAGAATGCATAAAAGAAATTGGAAAGTGCCACTATCATTGCTGCTATTGAAAAAAAAAAAAAAAGATATGAACTAAGTCTGAATCCACTTATTGCTCAATGTTGATGGGCCGTCAAGTCCAATCACCAACATTAAATATTTAGTATTTTTCTATAAATACTTAGTATGCAATTAATATTAAATTCAAAATTTTATATTTATTCATTTTAACTATAAAATAGAAAAAAATATACCTCCATTACCCTAGTATTTATCATCAAATAGATATATTGTTCACAAGTGTATTTTACATTTGGAGTATCTTTACTTGAGTTTTTTTTTTTTTTAACTTTATTTTTTTTAATAAGTATTTGTGAGTTACATACTTAAGTTTTGAATTTAAGTCCAATGTTTAAGTTTAATCTCTCAATCTTTCATATAGATTTTGGCCACTAAACGTACATTTAAATGTAAGTTATATTTTAAAGGATAGAATTATGAAGAAAACAAAAAAAATATACCAGCTTTAAAAATCAAGTTGTCATTTGTAAGAATGAGTACATGATTTATATATTAAAACAAAAAATACTTATAATGTCTGACCAGACATTGCTTAAATTAATTAAGAAAAATATCATCAAATAAATTTAAAAAGAAAGTTATATTTTATGATTAAAATAAATAAATAATAGGATAATAATATTTTGACTCATTTATAATCTACTATTTCAATCACCTTTAAATTATTACATTACACCACTAAAGACAATTAGAATAGATCCATGAAGAGTAGGGATGTCAACAGGACGGGTAGGGTACGGGTAGTAGCTCTCCCGCACCCTACCCGTTGGATAAATATCTGCCACGTACCCATATCCATATCCGTCGGTTGAGTATTCGTTATGCGGGTACCCGTTTATTTTTTTATATCCGCGAGTACCCACGAGTACCCATGGATATTTACAAAATTATTTAAAAAATAAATATTTAATCATAAATTGAAATAAAATAAAATAAAATACATCACTGTCATAAATTTTAAATAAAGTTCAAACAAACTCAAGTCCATACAAGTCCAAATAATCATAAAAATAATTATAAAATGACGTTCAACACAATGAAAATTCTTTAATTAGTGCTTTGATCAACAAGTCCACTTTCTCCTATTGATTCTTGAAAAAAAAAATAGGTCAAAATATTTTTTACTAATATATATATATATAAGGGTATTTTTGTAAATTAAAGTTTAGTGGATACGGATACTATGATACACGTACTCGTCCCGTTAACATGCATGTATAAAAAATATCTGTACCCGCAGATAGCAGGTATCATTTTTAATATTTTTTTTTTACCCATTGCGAATTTTATCCACGAATATCTGTGGATACAAATATTTTTTGACATCCGTGATAAAAAATGATTGGAACGGTAGATTAAAAATACGTAAAAAAATAAATCAAAATATCTGTGAATTTTATTTGGTAACATGCATGGAATGCAGATGTTGGCTAGAACAGGGTTGCCGATAGATATGACTATTCTTTTTCAGAAGACTAGATCCAACGGTAGATCACATTTTAGTAGCAGTGAGAAAAGCGTATCTGACGGTTAGTCACTGATATGAGTTTTTTCACATACTGAATCGTAACTACATGTAAATTTGATTGGATGACAGAGATTGAGAGTACAATGTGGAGCAGTGGAGATCGAAGGGTGGGGGATGACACAGCGCATAGAAGAATGAATGGTGAAGATTCAATAGGGAAATAGACGGTACGGCACCCTACATTTCATTTCATGTGCGCTCCAATTAAGATCCGTACTTTTCTGTTTCTGTCTTTGATTGCAGAGACCCTTCTAGATCCTCACGATATTTATTGTCATATAATATTTTATTGAAAAATAGATGTTAAGCAAATGTTTTTTAATAAATAGTAGTATCAAAACATATTTTTCTAAAAAAAAAATAACAATCCTATTCTTCTCCCCTATTTCATATTTCACATGCAAAATTTTCATCATCAGCCTACTTTTTCAAAGTACATAAGAGAGAACCACAAAACCCCAAAAGAATGAATAGATATAATAAATGTTGTCATAAAACCTAAGAAAAAAAGCAAAATGAGTTAAAATGAAATACAAAAGAAAGTAATATATATATAAAATATCTACTAGAATGTATCAATGGTATATTTTTATTTGTTTTACTGATTTGTGATGCATTATATTTTCGGATTTTAATATCTGTATATATCATCTACCTTTTTACGATGATTAGATGTAGAATCTGTATATCATTAATAGTAGGTTATTTTTGTATTCGTACAAGTAATTTTGTTGTACATGTTTTATATTATAGATTAAACGGATTATATAATATATTTAATGTATGTTTCACTATGCAATTATTATTATTATTTAATAACTTTATTATTCAAATATTTTTCATAATATTTTTTAAATTTGTCTGTATTTTAATCATTCATTACATGTAATGAGTGAAAAAAAAAAAAGTGGTGAAATTTATGAAGTGAAATATAAGTATACAATAGTAAGGATTTAATGATGGTGGATGGTTACAATTATAAAAGGTGGTGATTGCTATAATTATGAAAATGAAAATTAAAAAGGTAAGAAAATTGTTATAATGTTTTGAGATATGATTAGAATATAAACGTGTTTTTATATTTTGAGTAGGTACAGAAGATAACTCTAAAAACTGGAGTGCAGTGGGAAAAAGAAGATCAGAAGAGGGAAAAAGATGGATAATGGTAATGAAGGGGAAGAAGCAGTGCAGAAGATAAGAATAATGTTAGTGTGTGGTAATGGGAAGGGTTCAAGAAGAGGGTCATCATCATCATCATCATCATCTTCTAGTTTTTGTCAAGCAGATGAATGTGATGTGAACTTGAACATGGCAAAGAGTTACAACCGCCGACACAAGGTTTGTGAGAGACATTCTAAGGCTCCTGTTGTTTTAGTTTCTAGCATTCGTCAGAGGTTCTGCCAACAATGTAGCAAGTATGTATCGTATTATCTCATATAACATCAACAATGTCTATTCTTTCTTCGTAATACCAGGATTTTCATGTTTTACTTCATTCCCTTTTCTCACTCAACATTCTTTAAAAACATTGTTGTGACCAGAAATTTTACCTGTTTTCCATGTTAGTGTATGGTTTGAATGTATTATGTGTGTCATTAAGGGTATAATGTGAGATTTGGGGAGGGTTTTGTTGTGGGGGATGAAGTTTTTCAGACATTAGGTTAAGGAGGGACCAATTAATTACCGGATAATCCTAATTCATTCTCATAAAATCAGTATTATAACACATTTATATTCCATACTATAAATAAATTGATCTTAAAATCATATTTAAATGATATAAAATTTTTAATATTCTTTTGAGCATAAACATTTTATGTATGAGAGTAAATATTGATAAGTAATATGATATTATTCGATAACAAATAGAATAGTAAGTCTAATAAAGCAATTTAAATCTCTTAAGGAGATTCATTGGAGGCTAAGTTTGCTGAAGTAAATCTAATAAAGCAATTTAAATCCTTTAAGGAGATTTATTCAGGAGATTCATCGGAGGATTCATCGGAGGCTAAGTCTGGTGTCAGCTAGCAACCGGAGTAATTTTAGTTCCAATAACGTATATTTAAGTTATTACATCGAAATATTTGTAGTTGAATCTCGGGTTGGATCGATCGATCCGTCTTTGGTGTGCACTAATCTGTTTATCCTTTTTGACAATGTATTTTTGGCCTTAGCTGACTCAGTTATATCTCAAGTGAGTTACTTTAAAGAAATTAGAGTATTTAAAACAAGTCTACGTTGTTAAAAAGTGAGTTTAAATCTAGCTCATTGTCATTTAATAGACCTCTAAAGTGAAGATTGCTTCCGGTTGTATATTATAAATTTGTTTTTTATCTAATGGATATGAGATCCCATTGTTAATATGGTATTGTTTTGGATGAATGGCACGCAGGTTCCATGAACTTGCAGAATTTGATGAGACCAAAAGAAGTTGCAGGAAAACATTGGCTGAGCATAATGAACGTAGAAGAAAAACTCGCACAGAAATGTCCTTAGGAGATGATTAACATGTTCATCTCAAGTGACTAACCGCTTGCTGTTACCAATTTTAAGCTTATAATTTTCTGGAGTTGTTCTTGTACCAGAGCCTACTTTTCACTTAGGACAACATAGAACATTGTTTAGTTTGAATGATGCAAATTGGTTTTGAAAAATGGGCAATGATTGGATTTGTCACTATATTTCTCTAGAATTAACTAGGTCTTGTTACTCAGTTTTGGTGATTGAACCAAAAAATAGGCAAAGTTTATTCTGTGCATGCAAGTTTATTATTAGGTTATGTTTCAAATTGTGTGAAGGGAAAGATGATGACATTGTTTTTATGAATTTCTTAGAAGAAGAAAAAAAAAGTAATCAAGAATGGCTTAAAATTAATTTTATATGAACCTTTTTTATAAAAATTGTTTCATTTATATTAAAAATATGATTTTAACTTCCATAAATTCATTTTTGTTAAAATCGCACAACGGAATGTTTGTGTTTGTAAAAATAAAGAGGATATGATATTAGTTTGCTTAATAAAAATTGTCCTTTAGACATATTAAATTCAATTAAATTTACTTTTATAATAACAACAATTAAATAAGGAAGGTAGAGAAAGATAAATTGCACCAATTATTTTATATTACGTTCAACTGTTATTATCTTTAAAAAGAGATTAACTCAACATTAAAAATAAATTGAGTAGAAGTAGGAATATAACAAATTTAGAAAACAAAACATTTTTCGTGAAGCCATAAGAGATGAAAGATACTTCTCTTTCCACAAGACACTTCCCTTGAATCACACAAGAGATGAAAAAACACTTTTCTTGAACCCACAAGGAATGAACACTTCATTTAAATCACACAAAAGATGAACAGATTCTCCTAGCAACAACAACAACACTAAATCACACAAGAACTCACTTGGTGAAAGTGATCGCTCTAACTAGAGAGTTCTCAAGTACTCAACCTTCTCTAATTTCCGTGGTTCGTAAAGAGAACTCTCACCTTCATTTATAGAAATCATTTCTTAAATTAAATTAAAAATATGAAAGCTCAAGTCATAATTTGTCGCTTATAATTTATTATCACGGTGATTTTTCTCAAAAATCATTTTTCATTGAGATAATAGATTATTACTACGAATAATGGATTATTCTAGTGAGTTTTGCAAAAAATAAAACTCTTTTGATGTTATGCTACTTGGATTATGTCTTCTTCTTACTCTTGATCTACTAATTTAATTATTTTAAATAAGATACACAAATCACAATACAACAACTAAACTCTTAAAAGTCTTCAATATATTTCTTGAATCCAAATATTTTTTAAGCTTTAAGTCTTCAACATTTTCCCATGAATGTCATTAAGTCTTCCACATTTCTTCCTAAGTCATCATTATCAAAATTATTTATTGAAGCAAGATGTTCATTTTCTTCTTTAATTGTTTTATTAAGAAATTTATTTGAATAGAACCACAATGTAATGTGATACTAATATGTTTATACCTTTTTTAAAATATGACAATGGAGTAAATAACATACGACCATAGTAAAAAAATTAAGCAAATTAATGCAATTATTACAATCCATATAAGTTATAATCTATCATATTTTAATAAAAAAAATCCCATTAATTCTAAAATCCAATAAATTCAATAAAAAAAATCAAAAGTTTACACAAAGCAGGCCCTTATCACAAAAATATAACTACAATTCCCATGATTCACAAGACTTAAACATTTAACTCTACTTTTGGAATACACATGCATTAAGTAGACTGAAAGATTTTACACTTATCATACTATCTCACAACCTTAATAAGTACGTTCTCATTGATCAATAAACTAAGACCAATGTCCTTCTCAAGTATGAGACTATAAATTTCTTACACCTACACAATTCAATTTTATTTCATATTGAAGCACTAATTTGTAGAAATCTCCTTCAACTTTCACAATTAAATATCTTTCTCTATGTGAATTGGATACTGCAAGGATCAAGATAATCCATCAAATCACAGTTCAATACACCATAAACTCAAACTCATAATTGGACTTCCTCCCTTGAAGTCTCTACACTCTCATCATCCACAAAATTCATGCATTACATTTCTTAATATCAAAATAATTTACCATCACATATAAATATAAATTTAATATATATTGATTCATGAAATTTAGCTACTAGTGCTCAATGTGGACTCTTTTCTGCCCAATGCAATCAACACAGAAGTTCCTTGGAACTTGAGTTTTAGTTCACACTCAACAATAAGGGTTTAATGCTTAGTGTTTCCAGCAAGCTTCCAATGGTAGCTACTTGGCGCCCAACGTCCTAATTAGGGATGTCAAAAAATTCCGTACCCGCGGGTATCCGCGGATAAAACCCACAACGGATAGGAAATGAATATTAAAAATGGATACCCGCTACCCGCGGGTATGAGTATTTTTGATACCCGCATGTTAACGGGGCGGGTACGGGTATCATAGTATCCGTACCCGTGGATACCCGTACCCGCTAAACTTTACCTTATATATATATATATATATATATATATATATATATATATATATATATATATATATTAGTAAACAACATTATGAGTCTTCATCCAATAATGGTGGTTAGATTCTTACCCCATAAATGAGTAAATTACTTCCATATACTGTGGAGGTATTGATGTGTCTCT
>Ga0214544_1000035_pt1 | contig 146874 bp, 140 predicted proteins | sample CNSS3metaG_FD_160074 | JGI IMG/M metagenome (GOLD analysis project Ga0214544, IMG submission 160074) | Root nodule microbial communities from cowpea collected in UCLA plant growth center, Los Angeles, California, USA - CNSS3 | ecosystem: Host-associated > Plants > Roots > Nodule | place: USA...
CCAGAACGCTTCCGGAATCTTCAGCCGTCGCAAGGAACGCTCGTCGCCGATGACGCGGCCGGCGAGTTCCAGGCACATCGCGTCGATCTCGCCGGTCGGCGCCTCGATGCCTCGCTCGATCTCCTCCCGCGTAAAGCCGTAATAGGCGCGCTCGTCCCAATAGCGCTCGCCGTCGATGGTGTGGAAAACGAAGCCGCATCGTGCGGCGGTCTCCCGCCAGTCGTCGCGCTCGAGGCAGGTGATGCGCTGCATGTTATTTCCTGCGCATGATCCCCGCGCAAACGCGTTCCGCGTTTGTCGCGAGGGAAAACCGGTGGCCACTTTTCCGGATCATGCGCTAGCCGCCGCCGGAGAAGCCATGGCCGAACGAGCCGAAGCCGCCGCGGCTCACGCTGCTATGGCTGACATTGGACGACGTTCCCGACGAGGAATGGCTGGAGGAATCGCCGCTGAACAAGCTCGATCGCGACGACCAGCGCGAACTGCTGCCGCCCGACGAACTGCTGCTGCTCGTGCAGGTCGTGGTCGTCTGCCCCGGCACGGCGCCGGGCGTGGGCTCGCAGTTCTGCCGCGGCATCAAGGTATAGGCCGTGGTGCCGACGGCGATCGTGCCCATCACCAGCAGTGCGACGTGGCCGGAGCGCTTCACCGGCGGTCGCGGCGGCTCGGCGACTGGCCGGCGCTTGCCGAACTCCTTCTTGGCGGGTTTGTCGGCCATGTCAGTAGATCATGCTGGCGGCGTTGAGCAGCCCCGCGGCGAGCGAGGACAGGCCGAGCCAGATCGCGGGGGCAAGCTCGCCGTCATCGATGCGCCTCGACAAGTCCGGCACCGGAACCTTGACGAGATAGAACACGATGACCTGCACGATCAGCGCGATCGTTGCCCAGATCAGGCAGTCCAGCACGTTGGCCGAATGCGCGATGGCGCTGACCAGCGGCGCCACAAAGCCGAGCAGGCTGAGCCCGAGCGCGATCGCCGCGGCCGGCTGGTTGTCGCGAATGAGCTGGAATTCGTTATGCGCCGTGATGCGGGTGTAGACGAACAGATAGGCCACGATCGCGATCAGCCCGGTGCAGAAATAGACCAGGAAGGCGGGCAGGCCGGCGAGTGATTGCAGGATCATCGTTCCCCCATCGTGCAGCGACCATTCGTCGGCAGGGGAAGGCTAGTGGTTCAAACGTTAAGCTTCCAATGAAACGTCCACCCAAAAACGAAAACCCCGCCATTTGCGGCGGGGTCCAGGCTGGGAGGAGCGAGCCTGACTGGGCTCGCGACGTAAACCCCTTGGATCAGGCGGGGATGCGCTCGTCGGCCTCATGCGGCTCGCGCAGCACGTAGCCGCGGCCCCAGACGGTCTCGATGAAGTTGCGGCCCTCGGAGGCGTTGGCGAGCTTCTTGCGGAGCTTGCAGATGAAGACGTCGATGATCTTCAGCTCGGGCTCGTCCATGCCGCCATAGAGGTGGTTGAGGAACATTTCCTTGGTGAGGGTCGTGCCTTTGCGGAGCGAGAGCAGCTCCAGCATCTGATATTCCTTGCCGGTCAGATGCACGCGCTGGCCGCCGACTTCCACCGTCTTGGTGTCGAGGTTGACGACGAGGTCGCCGGTCTGGATGACCGACTGGGCATGGCCCTTGGAGCGGCGCACGATGGCGTGGATGCGGGCTACCAGCTCGTCCTTGTGGAAGGGCTTGGTCATGTAGTCGTCGGCGCCGACGCCGAGACCCTTGACCTTGTCCTCGATGCCGGCGAGGCCGGAGAGGATCAGAATCGGTGTCTTGATCTTGGAGACCCGGAGCTGCTTGAGCACATCGTAGCCGGACATGTCGGGCAGGTTGAGGTCGAGGAGAATAATGTCGTAATCGTATAGTTTACCGAGATCGACGCCTTCTTCCCCCAAATCGGTCGTGTAGACGTTGAAGCTCTCCGACTTCAGCATCAGCTCGATCGACTGCGCGACGGCGCTGTCATCTTCAATCAGCAAAACGCGCATGCCAGTTCCCCATAGTCGCCGCTCCTGGGCGTCAGGTCGGCCGCATTCGCGGCACTCAACAAAACGCCTTTGAACAACTGATTCGGATCCTGACAACAGATGGTTAACAAAGTCTGATTCTGGAACGCAAGTCCCCCCGGTGCAATTTTTGTCGAATCGCCCTAAGGTCTTGCGTACGAAGCAGCTTTCGTTACCCGATTCCGTTCAAGCTCCACTTTAAGAGACGGGCCTAACCGACTCCCGCGACTCAGCCTTCTTCTGAAGGGGAGTCGCGCTCAGTCTCAAAGACAGTGACGCAATGATTAATGATGCGGGTAAACACGAAGTTAAGCGCCGTTCAGAAATATGGCGAAACTTAAGGTTTTCACCGTGATGTCCCGGGATCACCGAAGGCGACCATCTCATGAGGACCCTCATATGAAGGTGCGCTGCTGATGAAGGTCCCCCTATGAAGGCCCTCCTATGAAGGCTCTTGCCGAACAGATCGGCGACATCGACGGCATCAACATCTATGGCCGCGTGGTCGGCGTTCGCGGTCTGATGGTCGAGGTGGCCGGCCCTATCCACGCGATGTCGGTCGGCGCGCGGCTGGTGATCGAGACCGGCGCCAACCGCACCATTCCGTGCGAGGTGATCGGCTTCTCCGGCAACAATGCCGTGGTGATGCCGTTCGCCGGCCTCGAGGGCGTGCGCCGCGGCTGCAAGGCGGTCATCGCCAATGCCGCCAACCAGGTGCGGCCGTCCGCGGCCTGGCTGGGACGCGTCGTCAATGCGCTGGGCGAGCCGATCGACGGCAAGGGGCCGCTGCCGCAGGGCTCTTCGCCGATGCCGTTCCGCAATACGCCGCCGCCCGCACATTCGCGCAAGCGCGTCGGCAGCCCGCTCGATCTCGGCGTGCGCGCCATGAACACCTTCCTCACCTGCTGCCGCGGTCAGCGCATGGGCATCTTCGCAGGCTCCGGCGTCGGCAAGTCGGTGCTGCTGTCGATGCTGGCGCGCAACGTCGATGCCGATGTCAGCGTCATCGGGCTGATCGGCGAACGCGGCCGCGAGGTGCAGGAATTCCTGCAGGACGATCTCGGCGAGGAGGGCCTCGCGCGCTCGGTCGTGGTGGTCGCGACCTCCGACGAGCCGGCGCTGATGCGCCGCCAGGCGGCCTACCTGACGCTCGCGGTCGCCGAATATTTTCGCGACGAGGAAAAGGACGTGCTCTGCCTGATGGACTCGGTGACGCGCTTTGCCATGGCCCAGCGCGAGATCGGTCTGTCCGCCGGCGAGCCGCCGACGGCCAAGGGTTACACGCCGACGGTCTTCACCGAGTTGCCGAAGCTGCTGGAGCGTGCCGGGCCGGGATTGGGCGAGGGCGCCATCACCGCGATCTTCACGGTGCTGGTCGACGGCGACGACCATAACGAGCCGATCGCCGATGCCGTCCGCGGCATCCTCGACGGCCACATCGTGATGCAGCGCTCGATCGCCGAGCGCGGCCGCTACCCTGCGATCAACATTCTCAAATCCGTCTCGCGCACGATGCCGAAATCGGCTGATCCGCAGTTCTGGCCGGTCATCCAGCGGGCGCGCCAGGTAATGGCGACCTATGCCGATATGGAGGAATTGATCCGTCTCGGTGCCTACCGCGCCGGCTCCAGTCCCGAGGTCGACGAGGCCATCCGCCTGAACGAGCCGCTGGAAGCCTTCCTGCGCCAGCGCAAGGACGAAAAGGCATCACTCGCGGACGGCTATCGCCAATTGGCGCAAATCCTCAGCAATTTGGAAACGGAACGCTAACTTTGTCCGGTCATCATCCGATCCCACAGAGTAGCAGAGCCGGTCTGGGCCCCCGTCGGGCCCGTGGGGTGACCGGTATCGTCCCACGTGCAGCGGGGGGACTTCTGGGGAGTACGAGTCGATGAAGTCACGAGATACCCTCATCCGCCTGAAGAAGTTTCAGGTCGACGAGAAGCGCCGCCGGGTCACCCAGATCGAGACGATGATCGCCGACTTCCAGCGCATGTCGGTCGATCTCGAACGCGAGATCCAGACCGAGCAGGAGCGCGCCGGGATCAACGATCCCTCGCACTTCGCCTACCCGACCTACGCCAAAGCCGCGATCCAGCGCCGCGAGAACCTGACCCGCTCGGCCGACGAGCTCAAGGGCCAGCTCGAGGAAGCCAAGGCCGCACTGGCCGAGGCCTTCGAGGAACTGAAAAAGGTCGAGCTGCTCGACGAGCGCGACCAGGCCCGCGAGCGTGCCGAGGAGAACGCCCGCGAGCAGGCTGACCTCGACAGCATCGGCCTGATGCGTGCCCGTATCGGCGCCGTCGCCTGAGCCGCTAGCACCAGATCATCTAGGAATTCCAGAACCCGGACCCGCAAGGTCCGGGTTTTCGCATGTGCTGTCCACAGTGTGGCGCCGCGCCCCTTGGTGGTCGGCTTGGCTGCGCGCTATGGTGGTGCGGTGCCGGGGTCTGCGCCGAACGCGACGGCCGCGTGTTGGGGGGCTGAATGCTGACGCCAGCGGAGCTGGTCGGGTTGATTGAGGCGGTGGCGAAGGGCGATCAGGCCGCGTTCGAGCGCCTCTACGCCGCCACGCGCGCGAAACTCTATGGCGTCGTGCTCCGTATCTTGCGCAGGCAGGATCTCGCGGAGGAGGTCATTCAGGAGACTTACGTCAAGATCTGGAACAGCGCCGGCCAGTTCAATCCGGCCCTGTCCTCGCCGATCACGTGGATGGCCTCGATCGCGCGCAATCGCGCGATCGACATCGTCCGCAAGAAGTCGGAAACCTCCATCGAGGAAGAGCCTCAGGCGATGGAGGTCGCGGCCGAAAGTCCCGATCCGCTGGCCCGCCGCGAGATGACCGAGGAGCTGAAGCGGCTCCTGGAATGCATCGGCCGGCTCGAGCCGGACCGTCAGAGGCTCGTGCTGCTCGCCTATTACAACGGCTGGAGCCGCGAGCAATTGGCGGAGAAATTCGCCGCGCCGGTCAACACGGTGAAGACGTGGCTACGGCGCAGCATGTTGGATATCCGGGAGTGCCTCGGACTGTGATCGGTTGGATGATGAGGGTGGTTCTGGACTGCAATTGATGGCCTATACGGAGGACCATATCGCGCTCGCCGCGGAATATGCGCTCGGTACGCTCGGCGCCGACGAGCGCGCGCAGGTCGAGACCATGATGGCGGTGGACCCGGCGTTCGCCGAGATCGTGCAGGCCTGGGCCTATCGACTCGGCGTGCTCAACCAGATGGTCGGCTCGGTCGAGCCGCGTCCGATCGTGTGGGAGAACATCAGGGCGGAGATCGCGCGCGCGGCCGCCGCGCAGGAGCCGCCTGCGCCTGCCGAAGCTTCGCCGCCACCACAGCCGCCTGTGCCCGAGACGTCCTCGCTGGCAGCTGCGGAATCTCCGCCCGAGAGCTCGCAGTCGGCTGAGGTGCAGCAGCCCGAAGCCGCCGCGCCTGAGGCGCCGCGTCCCGAGTTTGATGCTGTTCCGGACATCGCGCCGCAATTCATCCCGCAAGTCCATGCGCCGGATGCCAACGTCGTCCGTACGCCGCAGGCGCCGGTGGTCGACGACAGCAACGTGGTTCGCCTTGAGAGTCGGATGAAGCGCTGGCGCAACGTCGCATCCGCCCTTAGTGCGCTCGCGGCCGCGCTGCTCGTGACGCTGTCATTGCAGATCTTCCTGCCCGACGCGCTGCCGGGCGCCTTGCGTCCCCCGCCGCGCATCCAGACGGTGGAGGTGAAGACGCCGGCTGCCCCGCTCGCCGCCTCCGCGCAATATGTTGCGCTGCTGCAGGGCCAGGGCGGCGGTCCCGCCTTCATCCTCACCATCGACGGCGCGACGCGGAATTTCACGGTGCGAAAGGTCGGCGCCACACCGGAGCCCGGCAAGAGCTTCGAGCTCTGGCTGATCTCGGACAAGCTGCCGCGCCCGCGCTCGCTCGGCGTGATCGGTGCCGGCGATTTCACCGCGCGTCCGCTGCTCGCCTCCTACGATGCCGAGGTCGTCAATAGCGCGACCTTCGCCGTCACCGTCGAGCAGGCGGGCGGCTCGCCGAACGGCCAGCCGACCTCCGCCCCGGTGTTTTCCGGCAAGCTGATCGAGACCGTGCCGCCGTCCCAACCGCAGGCGCCCGCGCAGAAATAGGTGCCACGGCGACTGTCGCCACGGTCCATCCCGCTGTCGCAGCCCGACAAGTGCCCCCGAATCCGCCCTCGATTTGAACCTCGCCTCGGTCCACGGCGTCAAATTCCCGGAATTTGAACGCGATTGATGCCGGAAAGGGCGAGAAAATCAGATGGATGCAGCGAGAACGCCGGGCATCTTCCTTCACCAATATGCAGGCCTGCCGCACGGTCCGGCCTTCGAGCATTGGCGCGAGCGGGCCGTCGGTCGCTGCGGCCTCGATATCGGGCCGAGCCATGGCGACAGCATCGATTGCCGGCTGCAGATCAGCGTCGTCGACAACATCACGCTCGCCATTCCGGAAGGCGCCTCGGCGCAATATTCCCGCACGCAGAGCCACCTTGCCGACGGCAGCGACGATCTCGTCCTGATCGCGGCCCACGCAGGGCTCGTCCGCGTCGGGCAGAACGGCCACACCGTCGAGCTCACGCCCGCCCAGATGGTGCTCGTCGACATGAGCGTGACCGGGACCGTCGGCCACACCGAGGCAGACCGCTTCACCAGCATTCGCATGCCGCGCCGTGCGCTGCTCGACATCAATCCGCGCGCCGAGGACAAGCTCTCGCAGGTGCTCGTCGACGGCGCAGTCGCCGAGACCATCTTCCGCTACCACGCGCTCGCCGCCAATCACGCGCCGCATCTCGATGCGGTCGGCCAGCGCCTGACCGCGCAGCACATGGTCGATCTCGTCGGTCTCCTGCTCGGCACCGATGCCGAGCACGCAAGCCGCGCCCGCGGCCGCGGGCAGGCGGCGGCGCGCCTCGATCTCATGCGCGCGGACGTGATGGCCGCACTCGGTCGTAACGATCTCTGCCTCGCCGAAGTTGCGACGCGCTCAGGCCTCAGCCCGCGCCAGGCCCAGCGCCTGTTCGAGCAGGCCGGCACGACCTTCACCGAATTCGTGCTGGAGCAGCGCCTGCTCCATGCGCGCAAGCTGCTCGGCGATCCCCGCGCCAGGATGCGCAAGATCAGCGACATCGCGCATTCCTCCGGCTTCTCCGATCTGTCGTACTTCAACCGCGCCTTCCGCAAGCGCTTTGGCGCGACGCCCTCGGAGCTGCGCGAGGCATAAATCGCGATTTTGTGCAGCGGCGCGGACGCCGCCGCATTTGGTCGCCGCGTGTTGTTGCGCTAGTCTGTCTCCGCGGGCAGGCCGCAGGTTTTCCTCTGGAAGCGCAGTAGGCGGAGATGGCGCGTATCGTCGTGCTCGGCGCCGGGTTTGCGGGGTTGTGGGCGGCCATCGGCGCCGCGCGCAAGCGCGAGGAGATCGGTGCGAGCGATCGCGACATCGAGATCCGTCTCGTCGACCGCAATCCCTATCACAATATCCGCGTGCGCAATTACGAGGCCGATCTCGCCGAGGTCGCGCTTCCGCTTCCGCAATTGCTCGATCCGATCGGCGTCAGCCACGGCCTTGGCGAGGTCGAGGCGATCGATCCGGCCCGGCGCGAAATCTCGCTCGTCACCAGCGCCGGCAAGGAGACGCTGCACTATGACCGCCTTGTGCTGGCGCTCGGCAGCGCGGTGATGCGCCCCGACATTCCTGGCCTGGCCGCACACGCCTTCGACGTCGACACCTATGCCGCGGCGCTCCGCCTTGAAGATCATCTGGTTTCGCTCGGACGCAGCGCGCCGTCTCCGGGCCATTCAACGGTGGTCGTGGTCGGCGCCGGCTTCACCGGCATCGAAGTCGCAGCTGAGATGCCGGACCAGTTGGCGCGCGCAGGGATCACCGGCAGTCGCCGCATCATCCTCGTCGATCCCAATCCGAGCGTCGGCGCCAGCATCGGCGCGAACGCGCGCCCGGTGATCGAGACGGCCCTGGCTTCGCTCGACATCGAGACGCGGCTCGGCGTGCGTGTCGCCGCGGTCGAGGCCGCGGGCATGCGCCTGACCTCGGGCGAATTCATTCCGTCGCAGACGGTGATCTGGTGCGCGGGCATGCGGGCAAGCCCTTTGGCGGCGAGCTTTCCGGGCGGGCGCGATTCCCTCGGGCGCCTCCTCGTCGATCCCTTCATGCGTGTGGCCGATGTCGGCAGCGTGTTCGCGGCCGGCGACGTCGCCTCGAGCGTGATCGACGGGCTGCATCCGACATTGATGTCCTGTCAGTTCGCCCGTCCCATGGGCCGCTTCGCCGGCCACAACGTGGTCGCCGATCTCGTCGGCCTGCCCATGCTGCCGCTGCGGATCGACTGGTACGTCACCGTGCTCGACCTCGGCGGCTGGGGCGCGCTCTATACCGAAGGATGGAATCGCGAGGTCCGTGCCACCGGCGCGGCCGCGAAGGCGACCAAACAGACCATCAACCGCAAGCGCATCTATCCGCCGCTCTCGGGACGCAAGGACGAGCTGTTCGCTGCCGCCGCCCCGACCGTGCAGGCGCCGCCGCCGACTTACGGGGCGCGATAGTTGGCGACGGCGTGCCGCTTGCTCCGTCATTGCGAGCGCAGCGAAGCAATCCAGAGTCTTTCCGCGGAGGCAGTCTGGATTGCTTCGCTGCGCTCGCAATGACGAGGTACCAGAAATGGGAAAGCGCCCGTGGGGGGCGGGCGCTTTCTGTAGTCGACTTGGGGTTGGGGTCGTCTACATATCCACGTGGCGACTTTGGGGGGCTGGTAAAGAGCCGCGTGAATTCACAAAACTCGTCAGATCTCCTTAGCGAACGAGGGACGCGTTCGAACTGGTGACAACGACCGGCTTGCCGGCCTTGATGACGCGGGCGGTCTGGGTCAGGCCTTCATCCGAACCCGAGCGTGCCGTAATGCCGAGGCCAGCCACCGCGATCCCTGCGACGAGGGCGACGACCACGATTTTCAAATGGGTCGCGCGATCTGCGCTGTAGATCGAGTGGTTCATGGAAGCCTCCTGCCGCCATCTACCCGAAGTAGTCGCCAGCCGTTTGAGGCAGGTTCATGCTTCCGGTGCCCATCAACCTAGTATCGGGGGGATTCGTTCCCAAGAGGCCATCACAAGGGCGTGATATGACGTGATAGATCGCGATCAAAAAGCGACCCTTGATCGTTCTTTTATACAATTATTTCAAAGCTGTAATGAGCCTCGTGCCGGGCTTTTGAGGCCTTGGTCGACAAGGCGCCAGGAACTCAAAAACCATTTGCCTGTGGCTGAAAAACACACGGCTTCTTAAGGCAAATCAGATGCTTCCGACCGTTTTCAGCCTCGCCCTGGGGTGGATTTCCGCCTGCGACAGCACGGTGGTCTGGGCCCGGAACCGTTCCACCAGGGACCGCACGAAGGGCCGAATGGAAGCGGAGGTGACCAGCACCGGCGCCTCGCCTTCGCGGGCGGCGCGCTCGAAAGCCTCGCGCACGGCGGTCATGAATTCCGAGAGTTTCGAGGGCTGCATGGCAAGGCTGCGCTCCTCGCCCTGGCCGATGATGGATTCGGCAAAAGCCTGCTCCCATTTCGCCGACAGTGCGATCAGCGGCAGATAGCCGGCGTAGGAGGTGTTCTGCGCGCAAATCTGCCGCGCCAGCCGCGCGCGGACGTGCTCGACCATGGTCGCGGGGTTGCGCGAGAAGGCGAGCGAATCGGCAATGCCTTCGAGAATGGTCGAGAGGTCGCGGATCGAGATGCGCTCGGCGAGCAAGAGCTGCAGCACGCGCTGGATGCCGGAGACCGTGACCTGGCCGGGAACGATGTCCTTGACCAGCTCGCTCTGCTCCTTCGGCAGCTCCTTGAGCAGCTTCTGCACCTCGCCGTAGGAGAGCAGGTCCGACATGTTGGCCTTGAGCAGCTCGGTGAGGTGGGTCGAGAGCACGGTGGCGGCGTCGACGACGGTGTAGCCCTTGAGCGAGGCCTCCTCCTTGAGGCTGGCGTCGACCCAGGTCGCGGGCAGGCCGAAGGTCGGCTCGGTGGTGTGGATGCCGGGCACCTGGACCTGGCTGCCGCCGGGATCCATCACCATGAACTGGTTCGGCCAGATCTTGCCGGTGCCGGCGTCGACCTCCTTGATCTTGATGATGTAGGTGTTGGCCTCGAGCTGGACGTTGTCGAGGATGCGCACCGCCGGCATCACGAAGCCCATCTCGATCGCGAGCGAGCGGCGCAGCGCCTTGATCTGCTCGGTGAGGCGGTCGGTGCCGTCGGGGCCGTTGACCAGCGGCAGCAGGGCGTAGCCGAGCTCGATCTTGAGGTCGTCGATCTTGAGCGCGGCCGAGATCGGCTCTTCGGTCGCGGCAGCGCCTGGCGCACCCGGCGTTCCCGGCGCGGGCGCCGCATGAACGGCTGCTTCGGCCTTGGCCGCCACCCGATTGCGGTTGCGGGCGTTCCAGGCCAGCGCGCCGGCGCCGGCGCCGAGCGCGAGGAAGGGCAGGGTCGGAATGCCCGGCAGCGCCGCCAGCACCAGCATCACCGCCGAGGACATCGCCAGCGCCTGCGGATAGCCGGAGAACTGCTTCATGAGCGCCTTGTCGGCGGCGCCGGAGACGCCGGCCTTGGAGACGAGCAGGCCGGCCGCGGTCGAGACGATCAGTGCCGGCACCTGGGTGACAAGGCCGTCACCGACGGTCAGCAGCGTGTAGGTGCGCCCCGCGTCGGCGAAGGACATGCCCTGCTGCGCGACGCCGATGATGATGCCGCCGACGACGTTGATGAACACGACCAGGAGGCCAGCGATGGCATCGCCCCGGACGAATTTGGAGGCGCCGTCCATGGCGCCGAAGAAGCCGCTCTCGTCCTCGAGCTCCTTGCGCCGCTCCTTGGCGACCTTCTCGTCGATCAGGCCGGCGCCGAGGTCGGCATCGATCGCCATCTGCTTGCCGGGCATGGCGTCGAGGTGGAAGCGGGCGGCGACTTCGGCGATGCGGCCCGAGCCCTTGGTGATGACGACGAAATTGACGATGATCAGGATGGCGAAGACGATGATGCCGATGACGAAATTGCCGCCCATTACGAAGTTGCCGAAGGCCTCGATGACGTGACCGGCGGCGGCCGTGCCCTCGTGCCCGTGCGACAGGATCAGCCGGGTCGAGGCCATGTTGAGCGAGAGCCGCAGCATGGTCGAGATCAGGAGGACGGTCGGGAAGGCTGAGAACTCCAGCGGCGTCTGGATGAACAGCGACGTCATCAGGATCAGGATCGAGAGCGTGATCGAGATCGCCAGGAACACGTCCAGCACGATCGCGGGCAGCGGCAGGATCAGCACCACCAGGATGGTGAGAACGCCGAGCGCCAGCGCGATGTCGCCGCGCTTGAGGACGGTGACGATGTCGTTGAGGGAAGGGATCGAGGGCCTTGCGCTGCCCACGCCCTGTCCTGCGGTGACGTCGACCATGGTAGCTGCCTCCCCGCGCGACTGCCGTCCGCGCGCCCCAAACGTCTGCGCGGCGGCCGACGGGCCGCCGTTCCGAAAGTGAGGCACCGCACTGGCGTCCACGGGAGCTCCCGTTCTAAACGCGGCCGACGACACTCGACTTCACCCGGCAATTCTTGCCGGGTGTATGGTTAGCAAAGCGTTAACGGAGGGGGTGGGAGGAGCTCAGACCGGCGTGTTTCGGGGGCGGGTTGTCATTCCGGGGCGATGCGGAGCATCGAGCCCGGAATCCATCGGGCCGCAGGTATGGTGGTGCAATGGATTCCGGGCTCGCGCCAAGAGGCGCGCCCCGGAATGACTGTCGGGGGAAAAGGCCCTACTTCGCCTTCTGCATCTTGGTCACCGTATAGCCCGACGCCGCTTCCTCGGCCTCGAAGGTGATCTTGTCGCCGACCTTCACCTGCTTGAGCATGGCGGGATCCTTGACCCGATAGACCATGGTCATGGGGTCCTCCATGCCGAGGCTCTTGGCCGGGCCGTGCTTGAGCGTGATCTTGCCGGCGCCTTCGTCGATCTTCTTGACCTCGCCGCTGATCGCGGCGCCCTCTGCGGCGAGAGTTGCAGTCGCAAGGCCGACGCTCAGCGCCAGCGCGGCAGTGATATTGATGATGCGGTTCATGTGGATCTCCTTTCGCGTTACTTCACGGTGACCTGGCCGACCATGCCGTACTCGCGGTGGTCGGGAATGAGGCACGAATATTCGAAGGTGCCGCGCTTGCTGAACTTCCAGAGGATCTCGGTCGTCTTCTTCGGTGCAAGCCGCGCCGCATTGGGCTCGTCGTGCTCCATGTGCGGATGCTTCTTCATCTGCTCCGCATGCGCGAGATTCTCCTTAGATGTGGCCAGCAGGAATTCGTGGTCCTCCTTGCCGACATTGCGCAGCACGAAGCGGATCTGCTCGCCGCGCTTGACCTCGATTTTCGCGGGCGTGTAGTCCATCTCGTTCATCAGGATTTCGATGGTTCGCGCGGGTTTCCTGGGATCGCCGGGCTCGCCGGCCGAAAACTTTCCGTGCCCGTGCTTGTCGTGAGCGAAGGCCGGCGCGGCCGAAAGTGCAGCCAGCGCGAGGGCGAGCTTGAGCGTGATCTTCATCGTGGTCTCCGGTTGGTGGTTCATCGAAACGCTCACATCTTGTGCTTCATCGGCGGACTGCCGGATTTCTGCCGCGCCGGCTCGGGGGCGGGTGCGGCGACTTCGTAGGCGACGGTGCCTGGCGGGAACTTGTACGGACCGGGATCGCGGTAATCGTCGCGCGCGAGGTCTTCGCGGATCTTCATCACGGTGAACATGCCGCCCATTTCGATCGGCCCGAACTGGCCGGTGCCCGTCATCATCGGCAGCGTGTTGTCGGGCGCGGGCATCTCCATGTTGCCCATCGCCATGCCGGTCGAGCCCATGGCCATGCCGTCCGGCGCGAGCTTGCCGACGGCCTTGGCGAGATCCTTGCGCGACACGCCGATCAGGTTGCGCACGTCGTGTCCCATCGAATTCATGGTGTGGTGCGACTTGTGGCAATGGAACGCCCAGTCGCCGGGATTGTCGGCGAGCACGTCGAACACGCGCACCGCACCGACCGGGACGTCGGTGGTCGTCTCCGGGATCTGCGCGCTCTCCTGAATCCAGCCGCCGTCGGTGCAGGTCACCGCGAAGCTGTGGCCATGGAGATGGATCGGATGGTTGGTCATGCTGAGATTGCCGATGCGCACGCGCACCTTGTCGCCGAGCCTGACCGGCAGCGGATCTATGCCGGGAAAGACCCGCGCATTCCAGGTCCACATGTTGAAGTCCGTCATCTCGTTGACGTGTGGCAGATAGGTGCCGGGGTCGACGCGATAGGTGCTCATCACGAACACGAAGTCGCGGTCGACGGCGCGGAAACTCGGGTCGCGCGGGTGCACGATGAACATGCCCATCATGCCCATCGCCATCTGCACCATCTCGTCGGAATGCGGGTGGTACATGAAGGTTCCGCTCTTCTTCATCTCGAATTCGTAGACGAAGGTCTTGCCCGGCTCGATGTGCGGCTGGTTCAATCCGCCGACGCCGTCCATGCCGCTCGGGATGATCATGCCGTGCCAGTGCACCGTGGTGTATTCGGGCAAGCGGTTGGTGACGAAGATGCGAACCTTGTCGCCCTCGACCGCCTCGATGGTCGGGCCCGGCGATTGCCCGTTGTAGCCCCACAAGTTCACCTTCATTCCTTCCGCGAACTCGCGCACCACCGGCTCGGCGACGAGATGGAATTCCTTCCAGTCGCCGTTCAAGCGGAACGGCAGCGACCAGCCGTTCAGCGTGACCACGGGGCGATAGTCCGGGCCGCTGGTGGGGTGCAGCGGCGGCTGCATCACCACCTTGTCCATGGTGGGTGCTTCCGGGATAGACGCGGCCTGGACGCGGCCTTGAATGGCCGATGCGCCGACAAGCGCGGCGGTTCCTAAAAATCCTCGGCGGGAAAACATCCTGACCTCCGTCTTTAGTGGCCGCCGCCTTCGGCAGGAGCTGCCGCGGCAACGGTGGTTGGATTGTCGCCAACGGCGGCGGGCAGGCCGCCGCCGTTGACGGCGGTCTGCAGATCGGCCTGGGCGAGGAAGAATCTCTGCCTGGCGTCGATCGCGCCGCGCAGCGCCGCGAGGCGCTGCCGCGCTTCGGTGAGCAGCGCGAAGATGTCGACCTGCATGCTGGAGAAGCGCAGCTGCATCTCCTCGGTGATGATCTTGCGCAACGGGATGATCTCGCGCTGGTAGTGGCCGGCGATGTCGTAAGTGGAGCGGTAGACGCGATAGGCGTCGCGCGCCTCGGAGCGCACATTCACGGCTCGCTCGGTCAGGCGGTTGAAGGCGAGGTTGTAGGTCTCCGCGGCCTGGCGCACGCGCACCTCGCCGCCGTCGAAGATCGGAATCTGGAATGTCAGGTCGAAGCCGCGCTCGCGGAACGGCGGCCCTTCCGGATCCTGGGTGCGGCGGGAGATGCCGGCGATATCGAGCAGCGTCACGAAGCGCGTCGCCTCGGTGAGGTTCAGCGCCTTCGCCAGCGCGGCCAGCTCCAGCCGCGCGATCTGCAGCTCGAGGCGATGCGCCACCGCATCGGCCTCGATCGTGGGGAGGGCCAGCGGCCGGCGCGGCAATGGCGGCAGTTGATTGGGCAGGCGGAAGTCGAGACCGTCGTCCCACAGCCCCATCTGGCGCGCCAGCTTTTCGCGCGCGCTTGCCGCCGCCTGTCGCGCGCTGGCAAGGTCGGCAGTGGTCTCGGCATAGAACACCTGCTCGCGGGCCTGGTCGAGCTTGTTGAGCGAGCCGGTCTCGCCGAGCTTGAGAGCGAGCTGTGCGGTCGATTCCGCCGTCGCCTTCGCGTCGGTCAATAGCCCCACCATCTCGCTCGCGGCAACCGCGCGGACATAGGCGCGGCGCACGTCCGCGGCGTGCCGCAGCGTCGCCAGCGCGGCGCGCAGCTGCGCGCCGCGGAAGCGTTCGCGGGCGATCTCGGACCGGAACGGCAGGGTGGCGAGCGCGAGGATGTCGCCGACCACCTGGCGCTCGATCTCGCTGGCACCATTGCCGGTGATGCGCGAGACCGCGAACACCGGATTGGCCGGCAGGCTCTGCTCGACCAGCTCGGTCTCGGCCAGCGCCAGCTCGTTGTAGGCGGCCTGCAGTCCCTTGTTGTTGAGCAGCGCGATCTGCACGGCGGCGTCGGCGCTGAGCGTGCGCGACAGCAGCTGGCGGACGCGGGCATCGACCGCGGCGGCGCCTTCGGCCGAGCGCACGAAGGCGACGTCCTTGTTGATGGTTTGGCTCGTCAGATCCGAGACGGTGCTCATGCCGCTGTCGGGCGAGAACGCGGCGCAGCCGGAAAGTCCGAGCGCGGCGAGTACAAGCAGGCCTCGCGCAAAATGCTGTGACATGGCGCGCTCCTAGCGCTCTTGCTTCGGCTGCGGCGTCACCGCCTCGTTGCGGCCACGCCATGGTGCCGGGGTCGCAGGCCGAAGGCTGGTATAGGGCGCGATGGTCGAGCGATAGCCGATTGGGGCCACCTTCGCGGCCGGATCGGCGGGATCCGCGCTGGCCATGTGCGTCGTTGCCGGCATGCAGCCGGACAGCGTCGGCCCGGCAAAGGCCAGCAGCAGCCAAATGAAACGTGAATGTCGATCACCCACCGCAGATGCGGCAGATTTCCCCCCGGAAAGCGCAACCATGTCTTGATTCCTGATCTGGAGACCACAGGTTCGCGCGCGCAAAAGCGCGCATCGAAACCGACGTCGTCATGTCAGATCAGGCGATGGGGGGGCGGTAGTGCTGGGGCGGCGCGGCGCTGTGCAGGCTGGGCACGATCTCGGGCGCACAGGTCGACATCGGCCGGAGCGGCGTGGCGAGGCTGGGCAGATCGGCCGGCAGCGCGCTGACGCACATCATCGCACAGCAGGGGCCCACAGTCCCCTTGCCGTCGTGATGATTCGGAGCAGGTGCGTCCTTCGCAGCGGTCTGCGAAGGCGTTCCCGTGTGCTCGTGCGGAACATCGCCAGGGTTCGCAGCCATATCATGGCTCGCAGCCATATGGTGATGCGCCGGAACGAGGTCAGCCTGGGCATCGTCGCCCAGGCAGGGCGCAGCACTGCCCCAGGCGAGGCTTGCGGCCGGCGCGAGCACGCAGAACAGATAGGCGAGGGCGATGATCCGCCCCACCCTGATCCGCATCGATCGCGTCAATCGCATCAACATCCCGGCGATAGGCTCCTCGCGCGGCAATGTTGCACACGCTTATTGCAAACTAATGGCAAAAGACGCATTCGCCAAGAGCTTATTACCGCAGCGCACCGCGCATGCCCAATATCGCGGCAAGATGGTTGACCATGCGGCGGTCCGCGAACATGGTCCTGCCCGTGCACGCGCCAAATCATCCAGGGCAAACACCTGACGCCTTCACCCCTGACTCCCGTCAGGCCTGGGTGCGGCTCGTCATTGCCCTCGTGATCGGCTCGATCGGCGCCGTCGGCATGTGGGCAGTCGTGGTCGTGATTCCGATCGTGCAGGCCGAGTTCGCTGCCACGCGCGGCGCGGTGTCGCTGGCTTTCACCCTCATGATGTTCGGCTTCGGGCTCGGCGGCGTGATCGCCGGCAAGATCACCGACCGGTTCGGCATCGTTCCGGCGATGGCGATCAGCATCGCCTTTCTCGGCGTCGCCAATGTGCTCGCGGGCCTGTCCGGCCAGCTGTGGCAGTTCGTGGCGGCTTATTTCTTCATCGGGCTCGGCACCTCCGCGACCTTCGCGCCGCTGATGGCCGAAGCTTCGCACTGGTTCGAGCGCTATCGCGGTCTTGCCGTGACCATCGTCGCCAGCGGCAATTATGTCGCCGGCGCGATGTGGCCGCCGATCGTGAGCTGGGGCACGCAGGACATCGGCTGGCGCTACACCCATATCGGCATAGGCATCGTCTGCGCCGGCCTGATGACGGTGCTGGTGCTGATCCTGCGCGCGCAGATGGGCCGCGACACGGTCCACGACCATGCCAACGCGCCGCCGCCGCGGGTCAATCTCCGGCTGTCGACGAATACGCTGACCGTGCTGCTCTCGATCGCCAGCATCTCCTGCTGCGTGGCGATGGCGATGCCGCAGGTGCACATCGTCGCCTATTGCGGCGATCTCGGTTATGGCGTCGCGCGCGGCGCCGAGATGCTGTCCCTGATGATGGGCTGCGGCATCGTCAGCCGGATCGGCTCGGGCTACCTCGCCGACAAGATCGGCGGTATCTACACGCTGCTGGTGGGATCGCTGGCGCAGGGCTTTGCGCTGGTGTTCTATCTGTTCTTCGACAGCCTGACCTCGCTTTATCTGATCTCCGCGATGTTCGGCCTGTTCCAGGGCGGCATCGTGCCGAGCTACGCCATCATCGTGCGCGAGGCGATGCCGGCGAGCGAGGCCGCGACCCGCGTCGGCATCGTGATCTTTGCGTCCGTGTTCGGCATGTCCTTCGGCGGCTGGGTGTCCGGCGTCATCTTCGATGCCACCGGCTCGTATGCGGCGGCATTCGCCAACGGCGTCGCCTGGAATGCGCTGAACATCGGCATCGTCGTGCTGCTCTTGATCCGCGCGCGGATGGGCTCGGTCAAGACCGGCCCGGGTTTGCCACTTAAGGTTTGAGCATGATCTTTTCGGAAAACCGCTTCACGCTTGTCCGGATCATGCTTTAAACCGACTGTCCCGCCTTCAGCAGCGAGCAGCCGGTGATCTTGTAGCTGCCGTCGCCCTGCTGCTCGAGCGTGTAGAGCGCCTCCCAGGCCTCGCCATTGGCATCGACGATATGGACGCGCTGGGCGATCCAGGTGCCATCGCTCTTGCTCTCGCCGAATTCGAAGCTCTTGTGACGATAGACCGGCGCGTAGCCGTTCTGCACCATCGACATGAAGATGTCGGGTGCGGGAAAGATCTCCTTGATCGCCGGTGCCGCATAGGAATAGGCGGCCGCCGCATCGTCGCGAACGAAGGCCTGCTCCTGGGCGCGGATGACGCTTTGGGCCGCCGCGACATCGCCGGCAAACGCTGCGTGATGACAGACAACGATGAGAGCGACCAGCAAGGCTGCGATGCGCATGACAGGATCGGCGTTGATTTTCCCGGCGAAGGCGATCCTAGCACATCTGTGCCGCCAGGGCGTGCACTCAGATATCACGCGCTGGGTTTGAATGCTCCAGATGCCGACTCATCCGGGACAGCGGCGCAACAGCAGGCAGCTGCGACATGTTCTCCTAAGGCAGGAACGGCTCCGCGATGGCCGAGTTAAGCCGGCAAAACCACCTTACCAAGGAGCAAAGTCATGGCCCGTGCAACAGCACATCCGGATCATCACTGCATCTCAAGCGAGGACATTGAGGGAACCGAGGTCTATGGAGCAGATGGGACGAATATCGGCGAGATTGATCACCTCATCATCGACAAGGTGTCAGGCCGCGTGGCTTATGCGGTCATGAGCTTTGGTGGTTTTGTAGGCTTGGGTCACAGCCACTACCCCATTCCCTGGGGCGCTCTGAAATATGACACGTCGCTTGACGGTTTCCGAACCAATATCACCGAGCAACAACTGAGGGATGCGCCTGAGTTCAGCGATGACTCCTGGGAAGATCGAGACTGGGAAATGCGAACCCATCGGTATTATGGGACACCAACCTACTGGGAAGGGCGAGGTGGCCTATAACGCCAGCGCCGCGTCAGGACAGCTGATCTGATTGGCCGGCGCTCTCATTGTCGCGAATTATATGATGAAGCAAACGATGCCCCGGGGCGTGCGGGGAATCCGCCGGCTTGGTCGTCCGTCCATTGCACACACGTACGCAGAGGCCATCGCCCCGGGAGCGTCAGATCGTCGCCCATTCCCAGTTCGTCGCCGCAGTAAATGACGACGTGCCAGGTAGACTGAACAGCAGGCTGAATGCCGGCTCGATGCGGCGGCGCTCGTTCCCGAACATGCGGGCGAGCCGCCGCCGAATTCCCAGTCCGTAAGCTGCATTTTGCGCGTTCGACGGCATGTTCGATCCGATGCCCTCGTCCATCGCGCACATCAAGGCAGGACGCCTAATCCCACTGGCGGTGACGACCCCTGTGAAATCCGCCGCGTTGCCGGATGTGCCTCAGCATCCGATTTCGCTCCAGGGGTACCAGGCGACATCGTGGTTCGGTATCGTTGCGCCTCGTGAGATGCCCTATGTCCTGGTCGAGAAACTCAACCAGGTGATCAATGCCGCGTTTACGGACGCACGAATAATGGTGCGCCTGGCTGAACTCGGCGCGTCGCCGCTGCCCGGATCACCGACACAATTCCAAGCATTCATTCAAAGTGAAATGACCAAATATGCGGAGGTGATCCGAGTGGCAAAAATTGCACCGAGATGATTGATCGTCCCTGCGGGTCACAAGCACCAATGCTCTGGCCAGTCCGCGCATTTCCGCTCGGCCTCTCCGGACACCCGCTCGTCCTCAACAGCGGCGCAGAGGTGGTTGACGGGCGCCGATCGGTCAGAAGCTGACTTAATGGTCTGCAAACCCTGTTCACCAGAGAGCTGCCACCCAAGCGCGTCGTCATGCTACTTTAGCGAGCATGTCGCCTTTCAGCATTCGTTCCACCCTTATGCTCGTGCTCGTCCTCGGGGGCACGTCCAGCACCTACGTGTTCCTCGGCCTCGATCTGATCATGGTGCTGATAGCGTTGGGTTTAGCCGGCCTTCTGTACGTTCCGTTCGCTAAGCGCTACGGGTGGGGCAATGAAGGGCGCCTCACGAGGCATCTCAGCCGTCCGGCGTTCGAAGACGAACGACGCAGATCGAATTGATTGTGCTGAAATGGACTGGTTCGTTGCTCTTGCATTTCTCGGCTTTTGTTGGTGGCGCGCAGCAAAAGCACGCGAACGAGCCGCCGAACTCGCAGCAACGGGAATTGGACGCTCACCGTTGTATTGGGTGTCGAACGCGCTGGTTGCTGTCCTGTTGGGCCTCGTGTTGTACATTGCCCACCTACCCGATCAGTCGCCCGTTCCAGCTTTGCTCTGGCTCGCCGCCCTCCCAATCATTGTTGCTTTGCTTTTTCTGCGCCGCGCGTTGAAATAGCGCTACCCTGTCGAGTGCCGATGGCCGAAATCATCCTGCGCATAATTGGCATTTTGATCGAAGGATTGATCGAAGGGGTGTTCGAAAGCACGGGCCGAAAAGTCCTGTCCCATTGGGGGATGAAATCAAATCCGTTCGTTGAACTCCTCGTCGGCATATTGTTTTGGGCGGCCGTCTTTCTGTTGTTGCTCATCTTGGCGGTCTTTGCTCACTTACTGTTTAGGTCAGATTGGGGTTGAAATGCGCCGTGGCTTATATTTCACGTTTGTCTCAGCAGTTACTACCCATGGTAGTCTTCAGCCAATATCCCAGAACAGAGCTGGAGTGCTATGATCCGCAAGGCAGATTTCGCAGCCACTCTTTTGGCGTTGCTCGCCACGACCGTTTCAGCTGTGGCTTGCCGAGGCCCTCAATTTGAACGCAGCATTCTGCTCGATGCGATCCCCCCAGCGGCAGAAGGCAGCGACGTCATCGCCAAGGTCGAGATCCTCGAGGTGAGCATCCACGAAGCCCCGGGATTGTATCCTTATCGTGTGGCTCGTGGTCGAGCGCTGCAATCAATTCGAGGCACTGCTGACGGACAGATCGTCGAAATCTACGCCGAGCCGGATTCATGCGGCGGTGGGCTCGATCAGCGCGCGGTTGGACGCGCGGGGTTCGTAGCTGGGCGTTTCAAACAGTTCGTCAACGAGATCTTGTTCGAGGGCAGTTGGTCAAACCATCAAATCGGCAAATTCTGAGCAGGCTCTCGCGGCAGGCGGTACGCAGGATACAGTCGACTCCGGATCACAAGCTGCGATGCTCTGCCCGCGCGGCCCTCAGGAGCCAACATCACGCGCCTAGCGCTTCCGCTTCGTCGCCGGCTTCGTCGTCTTCGACGAGCGCGCCCTGGCCTTGCTGGGCGGCCGCACGCGCAAGCCGTCGACGAACACGTCGAGCAGACGCAGCGCCGTCGCCTGCCAGCCGGGCTGATCGTGCACGTAGCACATGCCGAAGAAGGCGCGCAGCAGATCCTCCGGGCTGATGTCGGCGCGCATCTCGCCGGCTGCGACCGCCCGGTCCAGCAGCGAGCCGATCGCCTTGGTCAGACGCTCGAAGGAGAAGGCATGCAGCTCCGACCCGCTCTGCACCGCGAGCGCCAGCGCTGCCATCATCCCCTTCTTTGTCGCAACAAACTCGACCCCTGAGCGCAGCCAGCGCCGCAGCGCCTCGACCGGATCCTTGGCATTCTTCAACTGCTCGGCCAGCTCGCTGAGCTGCTCGACCTCGCGGCGGTACACCGCCTCGAACAAGGCCTCGCGCGTCGGAAAATGCCGATACAGCGTACCGATGCCAACGCCGGCCCGCTTCGCCACCGCTTCAAGGCTGGCCTCCGAACCGCCGGCGCTGAACACCAGCTTCGCCGCTTCGAGCACGCGCTCGCGATTGCGCACGGCGTCGGCGCGGGGCTTTCGGGTCTGGTCGGTGTGGTCGTCCATGGCGCGCAATGTAGATCACGAATTGGTTAGATTGAACCCATTGGTCGCCTTATCGCGTTGGTGACGCACGGGCTTTTGACGAATTCCAGATTTTTCCGCACCGGCCTTGTTAAGCGGAGGCTGCCTCCGTATCTTCGATCGAGCGTCGGCCGCATCGTGTTCGGCCGGCGCTATTCGACGGCGGCCACGGCGATGGCGCGCTGCGCGATGACTCATGCCCAAATCTGATCGGAGCCTTGTATGAACCACTCCATCAGCCTCACCGTGAACGGTGCGCGGCGCGATTTCGTCCTCGACGATCCGCGCGTCACGCTGCTCGATCTCCTGCGTGAGCGCCTTCATCTGACCGGAACCAAGAAGGGGTGCGACCGCGGCCAATGCGGCGCCTGCACCATCCTGGTCGACGGCAAGCGCATCAATTCCTGCCTCGCGCTCGCCATCAGCCATGACGGGGCCGACATCCTCACCATCGAAGGCCTCGCGCGCGGCGACCAGCTCCATCCCGTGCAGGCCGCCTTCATCGCACATGACGGCTTTCAATGCGGCTTCTGCACGCCGGGCCAGATCATGAGCGCGATCGGCATGATCAGAGAAGGCCAGGCCGGCAACGATCCCGAGCGCGTCCGCGAATGCATGAGCGGCAATCTGTGCCGCTGCGGCGCTTACGTCGGCATCGTCGATGCCGTGCTGGAAGCGCAAGGACAAATGGACGAAACCAATCAGAGGCGTTCCGCATGAAACCGTTCGATTATGTCAGGCCGGCCACCGTCACTGAAGCCGTTGCGGCGGCGGCCCAGCCCGGCGCGGTGTTTCTTGCAGCCGGCACCAACCTGCTCGACCTGATGAAGGGTGGCATCAGCCGTCCGGACCGGCTGGTCGATGTCACGCGTCTCGATGGGCTCGATCAGATCGAGACTCTCGCGGACGGGTCTTTGCGCATCGGCGCGCTCGTGCGCAATGCCGATCTCGCCCATGATGCGGACTTCGCGCGGTCCTATCCGGCGGTGGCCGAAGCGCTGCTGTCCGGCGCGTCGGCTCAACTGCGCAATGCCGCCACCGTCGGCGGCAATCTGTTGCAACGGACGCGCTGCGCGTATTTCTACGACACCGCCAGCCGTTGCAACAAGCGCGCACCTGGCTCCGGCTGCGACGCACTTCAGGGCGAGAACCGCGGCCATGCCGTGCTCGGCTGGAGCGAGAGCTGTATCGCCACGCACCCTTCCGACTTCTGCGTGCCGCTGGTCGCGCTTGATGCCATCGTCGAGATCGAGGGCAGGGGCGGCCGGCGCGAGGTCACGCTCGACGAACTGCACCGCCTGCCGGGCGATGCGCCCGAGCGCGAGACCGTGCTTGAGCCCGGCGATCTCATCGTCGCCGTGCGCCTGCCGCCCGCGGCGCGTGGCTTTGCCGCGCATGCGCGCTACCTCAAGGTCCGCGAGCGCACCTCCTATGCCTTTGCCGTCGTCTCGGCCGCGGCTGCGCTGCGGATCGAGAACGGCAGAATCGCACAGGCGCGGCTCGCACTCGGCGGCGTCGCCGCAAAGCCCTGGCGCGCCCGTGCAGCGGAAGACGTCCTCAAGGGCGTCGCGCCGACCGCCGACGCGTTCCAGGAGGCAGCCCTGCGTGCGCTCGAGGGCGCGAAGCCATCGGGCGACAACGCCTTCAAGATCGAGCTCGCGCGCCGCATCGTTGTGCGCGCACTGACCTTGGCCGCCGCCGGGACGCCTGCGCGTATCCCCGCGCTGCCGGCCTCTCCCTTTGCCTCAACCTCCGGAGCCCTCCATGTCTGAGCTCAATTTGACCAGTGCTCCCGCACATCTCAGGCACGGCTCGAATATCGGCCAGCCGCTGACCCGCCGCGACGGCATCCTCAAGGTGACGGGGCAGGCGACCTATGCCGCGGACAATCATCCGGCCGGCATGCTGTTTGCGGTGATGGCCGTCTCGAGCATCGCACGAGGCCGCGTCGTCTCGCTGGATGGCGCTGCCGCAAAACGCCATCCCGGCGTCGTGGACGTCATGACACCCGATCACAAGCCACAGCTCGCGATCGATCCCGACATCAAGACCAATCCGTTCGTGTTCCGGATGGAGGTGCTGCAGAGCAATGAGGTCCGCTACGCCAATCAGGCGATTGCGGTCGTGATCGCCGAGACGCTGGAGGCCGCGACGGAAGGCGCGGCGCTGCTGGCCCCGCGTTACGAGGTGCAGCCTGCGCTGGTCGGCCTCGATGCCGGCGAAAGCTTCGTGCCGCCGGTCGTCGGCGTCGGCAATCCCACGGAAAGCCATCGCGGCGATGTCGAGGCGGGCCTCGCCGCGGCCGAGAAGCAGATCGAGGCGATCTACGAGACGCCGCCGCAATATCACAACGCGATGGAGCCGCACGCGATCGTGGCGCGCTGGGAGGGCGACAAGCTCTTCCTCGACACGCCGAGCCAGGCCATGGTGATGGCTCGCGGCCGCGTTGCCGAGTTGTTCGGCCTTGTGCCGGAGAAGATTCACATCCGCAGCCCATTCCTCGGCGGCGGTTTCGGTTCGAAGGGCTTCCTGACCGGGCCGCAGATCGTTGGCGTGATGGCTGCGAAGCTGGTCGACAGGCCAGTCAAGCTTGTGCTGCGCCGCGAGCAGATGTATGGCCCGGTCGGCCACCGTGCGCCGACGCGCCAGCGCCTGCGCCTCGGCGCCGACGGCGAGGGACGCCTGACTGCGCTCGATCATCACGCGCGAACCGTGTCGAGCACCTTCGACGATTTCTACGAGCCCGCCGCCGATGCCTCGCACACGCTCTACGCGGCGCCCGCGATCCGCACCTCGCACGATGCCGTGCGCGTCAACACCGGCACGCCGCTGTTCATGCGCGCGCCGGGCGAGGCGACCGGCTCGATCGCGCTCGAGAGCGCGATCGACGAGATGGCCTGGGCCTGCGGCATGGATCCGCTCGCTTTCCGCCTGAAGAACTACGCCGAGGTCGAGCCGATGACGGGGCGGCCGTTCTCCTCCAAGGCGCTGCGCGCCTGCTACGAGCAGGGCGCCGCGCGCTTCGGCTGGGCCAAGCGTCCGCTGCAGCCGCGGCAGATGCGCGACGATGCCGGCCTTCTGGTCGGCTGGGGCATGGGTACGGCGACCTTCCCGGCGCTGATGTTCCAGGCCGAGGCGCGCGCGGCGATCCGCCGCGACGGCTCCGGCGTGATGGAGATCGGCGCGCATGACATGGGGCAGGGCGCCTGGACGGCGCTGGCGCAGATCGCGGCCGATTCCGTCGGTCTCGACATCGACCGACTCGACTTCAGGTCCGGCACGTCCGACCTGCCCGATGCCGGCATCGCCGGCGGCTCGGCGCACACGGCAACCGCAGGCGCTGCGATCCACAGCGCCGGTGCCGCCGTGATCGGAAAGCTCGCCGATCTCGCCACCAGCGACGAGCGCTCGCCGCTGTTCGGCGCCGGCAATGCCGGCGTGATCGCGCGCGACGGCAGGCTGATCCGCCGCGACGATGAGAGCCGCAGCGAGAGCTATGCCGAGATTCTGGCGCGCGCGGGCGTTGCCGAAGTGGAGGCGCGCGGCACCGGCGCGCCGAACCCTGCGGCGATGGAGCAATATGCGATGCATGCCCATGGCGCGGTGTTCGCCGAGGTGAAGGTGGATCCCGAGCTCGGCCAGGTTCGCCTCACCCGCATGATCGGCGCCTTCGCCGCCGGGCGCATCGTCAATCCCCGCACGGTGCAGAGCCAGCTGTTCGGCGGCATGATCTGGGGCCTGTCCTTCGCGCTGCACGAGGCGGCGATCACAGACCGCCGCAGCGGGCGGATCATGAATGCCAATCTCGGCGAGTACCACATCCCCGTGAACGCCGACGTGCCGCCGCTCGACGTCATCACCGTCGAGGAGCACGATCCGCACGTGAATGCGCTTGGCATCAAGGGTGTCGGCGAGATCGGCATCACCGGCAGCGCCGGCGCGGTCGCCAACGCGGTCTGGCACGCCACCGGCGTGCGCGTCCGCAACTTTCCGATCCGGATCGAGGAACTGCTGACGTAGCTCTAGCTCTTCCGAAACAGGCGGCCCCGGAGTGCCTAGGAGTCCGGGGCCATAACCTCAGCACCTTCGCGCGAGGCTGCTCGGCTACGGCTCCCAACATATCAAGCTGCGGTTCGCGGAAATTGCGGTGGCTCAATATCCGCTAGATCCTCGGCTCCGTACGATTGCGGAGGGACCGTCAGAACGTCGGCGGCGTGCAGGCCGAGATCACCTCGCACGGTTTGCCGCCGACGCAGCGGAAGCGATGCGGGCGGCGGCTCTCGAAATAATAGGCATCGCCGGGATTGAGGATGCGGCGCTCGTCCTCGACGGTGACCTCGAGCTTGCCCGAAATCACGATGCCGCCTTCCTCGCCGTCATGGACGAGATGCACGCGCCCGGTGTCGCTGCCGGGCTCGTAGCGCTCCTTCAGGATCTGCAGGCTGCGGCCGAACAGATTGTCGCCGACCTGCCGGTACGAGATCGGCTTCTTGCCGACTTCGGTGAGCTCCTCGGCGCGGTAGAAGATCTTGCGCCTGGACTCCGGCTCCAGCGCGAAGAACTCGGCGAGCCCCATCGGGATGCCGTCGAGGATGCGCTTGAGCGCGCCGACCGAAGGGTTCATCTGGTTGGATTCGATCAGCGAGATCGTCGAATTGGTGACGCCGGCGCGCTTGGCCAGCTCGCGCTGCGACAGCTTGTGGCGCGCCCGGATGAATCGCAGCCGTCCACCGATGTCGACGCTCATGTTCTGGTCCTTGCCCTGGGTCCCGTGTTGCAGGTGTTGCGGATCGCGCAAATATGGACCGGCAGCCCCAGTCAAATCAATGGCTTGCAGGCCGCCAGAAAAGGACTTGTTGCGCCATCCAAGCCATGGCTCAGCTATGGGGTCAGCAAAGGAGCGCGGCCGTGACCCTTCATCAGATTCCGAACACCATCAAGACCGATTCGTACTGGATGCCGTTCACGGCCAATCGGCAGTTCAAGAAGTCGCCGCGCCTGTTCTCCTCGGCCGAGGGCATGTACTACACCAGCGTCGATGGCCGCCAGGTGATCGACGGCTCCGCCGGGCTCTGGTGCGTCAATGCCGGCCACGGCCGCAAGCAGATCGCCGCCGCCGTCGAGCGCCAGCTGATGACGCTGGACTTCGCGCCGTCGTTCCAGATGGGCCATCCGCTGGCCTTCGACTTCGCCGAGCGTCTCGCCGAGATCGCCCCAAAGGGCCTCGACCGCGTCTTCTTCACCAATTCCGGCTCCGAGTCGGTCGACACCGCGCTGAAGATCGCGCTGGCCTATCACCGCGCCAACGGCCAGGCCAGCCGCACCCGCCTGATCGGTCGCGAGCGCGGCTATCACGGCGTCGGCTTCGGCGGCACCTCGGTCGGCGGCATGGTCGCCAACCGCCGCGCCTTCACCACCCTGCTGCCAGGCGTCGACCACATCCGCCACACCCATGATCTCACCCGCAACGCCTTCGCCAAGGACCTGCCCGAGCACGGCGCCGAGCTCGCCGACGATCTCGAGCGTCTGGTCGCCCTGCACGGCGCGGAAACGATCGCCGCCGTCATCGTCGAGCCGGTGCCGGGCTCGACCGCGGTGTTGCCGCCGCCGAAGGGATATCTGCAGCGCCTGCGCGAGATTTGCGACAAGCACGGCATCCTCCTGATCTTCGACGAGGTCATCACCGGCTTCGGCCGCCTCGGCACGCCGTTCGCCGCCAACTTCTTTGGCGTCACGCCGGATCTGATGACCACGGCCAAGGGCATCACCAACGGCACCGTGCCCTGCGGCGCCGTGTTCGCGAGCCGCAAGGTGCACGACGGCATGATGACCGGCCCGGAGAACCAGATCGAGCTGTTCCACGGCTACACCTATTCGGCGCATCCGGTCGCCTGCGCCGCGGGCATCGCGACGCTCGACATCTACAAGGACGAAGGCCTGCTCACGCGCGGCGCCTCGCTCGCCGAATACTGGCGCGATGCGCTGCATTCGCTCAAAGGCCTGCCGAACGTCGTCGACATCCGCAATTGCGGCCTGATGGGCGCGGTCGAGCTTGCGCCGCGTGGCGGCGCGGTCGGCGCGCGCGGCTACGACATGCTGGTCGAATGCTTCAACAACGGCCTCTATCTTCGCACCGGTGGCGATTCCGTCGCGATGTCGCCCCCGCTCATCGTCGAGAAGAGCCACATCGACCAGATGATCTCGATCCTCGGCGACGCCATCAAGAAGGTGGCCTGATAATTGCTCTCGCCGCTAGCGAGTTGTGTCCTTGCAGCGGCGAGCGCCGCGGGAGTTTGACGAAGCGTGAAAGTTCTGATCCTCGGCAGCGGTGTCATCGGTGTCACCTCTGCCTACTACCTCGCGCGTGCCGGCCATGAGGTGACGGTCGTCGACCGCCAGCCGGAGCCGGCACTGGAGACCTCCTTCGCCAATGCCGGCGAGGTGTCGCCCGGCTATTCCTCGCCCTGGGCCGGCCCCGGCGTGCCGGTCAAGGCGATCAAGTGGCTGTTGATGAAGCACGGCCCGCTGGTGATCCGGCCGAAGCTCGATCCGGTCATGTGGGTCTGGCTGCTCAAGATGCTGCGCAACTGCACCAGCGCGCGCTACGCAGTTAACAAGAGCCGGATGATCCCGATCGCGGAATACAGCCGCGACTCTTTACGCGATCTGCGCCGCGACATCGGCATTCAGTATGACGAGCGCTCGCAGGGCACGCTGCAGCTGTTTCGCTACCAGGCCCAGCTCGACGGCACCGCCGAAGACATCGCCGTGCTCAAGCAATATGGCGTTCCCTTCGAGGTGCTGAGCCGCGAGGGCTGCATCGCCGCCGAGCCGGCGCTCGGCGGTGTGAAGGAGAAGTTCGTCGGCGGGCTGCGCCTGCCGCAGGACGAGACCGGCGACTGCCACATGTTCACGCAGGCGCTGGCCAAGCATGCCGGGGCGCTCGGCGTGCGCTTCCTGTTCAACACAGGCATCGATCGCATCGTCACCGAGGGTGCCCGCGTCAGCGGTGTCGCCACGAGCGCCGGCCTGTTGCAGGCGGACGCTTACGTGCTCGCGCTCGGCAGCTGGTCGTCGCGGCTCCTGGCGCCGCTCGGTATCTCGCTGCCGGTCTATCCGGTGAAGGGCTACTCGATCACCGTGCCGATCAAGGACGCCGCAGGCGCGCCGGAATCGACCGTGATGGACGAGAGCTACAAGGTCGCGATCACCCGCCTCGGCAATCGCATCCGCGTCGGCGGCACCGCCGAAATCTCCGGCTATTCGGACAAGCTTTACGACGCACGCCGCGCCACGCTCGATCATTCGCTGACCGACCTGTTCCCGCGCGGCGGCGACCTGTCCAAGGCGACGTTCTGGAGCGGCCTGCGCCCGATGACGCCGGACGGCCCGCCCGTGATCGGCCGGACCCACTACGCCAACCTCCACCTCAACACCGGCCACGGCACGCTCGGCTGGACCATGTCGTGCGGCTCGGGCCGCGTGCTCGCCGACATGCTGTCGGGGAAGAAGCCGGACATCGACGTCAGTGCGCTATCGGTGGAGCGGTACAAGCACCGGTTTGGCTAAGGCTCTATCCCCTCGTCATTGCGAGGAGCCCTCGCGACGAAGCAATCCAGGCTGTCTCCGCGGTGAGACTCTGGATTGCTTCGCTGCGCTCGCAATGACGGGGATGGAGTTGTGTTCGCGGTTTGATAACAGAGCTACCCCGCCCCCGTCACGCAATTCACCCACAGCACCACGGCCTTCGCATCCCGCGCCGGATTGGAAAACCGGTGCGGCCTGCGGCTCGCGAAGCGAAAGCTGTCGCCCGTCTTAAGCGACCACGTCTGGCTGTCCACCGTCAGCATCATCTCGCCTTCGAGCACGAGCCCGGCCTCTTCGCCGTCGTGGGTGTAGAGCTCATCGCCGGTGGAGCCGCCGGGCTCAAGATGCACCAGGAACAGGTTGAGCTTGTTGTCGCTGCTCGCGGGGCTCAGCAATTGCTTCGACACGCCGGTGCGCCACAGTTTCAATTCCGGCCGCTGCAGCCCGCGCGTTACCACCTGATCCGATGCGCCGTCGGCGCTCGGGCTCGCGCCGAACAGTGCGGCGATGCCGACGCCGAGCACGTCGGCGAGCGTCGCCAGCACCCGCAGCGACGGCGACGACAGCCCGCGTTCGATCTGGCTGAGGAAGCCGATCGACAGTTCCGTGCGCGCGGCGACCGTCTCCAGCGAGAATTGCCTGGTCCGCCTGAGATCCCGGATGCGGCGGCCGACCGCGACGTCCATCGCCGGCTCGGCCGGCTTGGCAGCGGCTTTGGCTTTCACCTTGGCCGGCCTGTTCCTGGCCGGCTGTGCGGCGGCCGGTTTGCGCATTCTTTTGCCACCGCTCACGTCAAACCGCTTCCTTCATGTGCATGAAAACCGCTTGCATCACCTGCGAAAGTGTGACCAAATTTTCATATTGGTGAAAATAGGCCGAAACAGGCCGGCCCGCAACGTCTGATCGCGACATGCGCGCGCCGCCGCCGGCCAGGCCCAAAAGGGGGATGCGATGAAGCGTTTTGTTCAGGCCGCAGTTGCGGCGCTCGCCATTGCCACAGCCGCGCCGGCTTCGGCGCAACAGGTGCTGAAGGTCGGCTCGACGCCGACGGGCATTCCCTTCACCTTCCTCGACACCAAGACCAACACCATCCAGGGCATCATGGTCGATCTCATCACCGAGATTGGCAAGGATGCCGGCTTCAACGTGCAGATCGAGCCGATGGCGTTCTCGGCGCTGATCCCCTCGCTGACTTCGAGCAAGATCGACATCATTGCGGCAGCGATGTTCATCACGCCGCCGCGCAAGGAGGTCATCGACTTCTCCGACCCGATCTACAGCTACGGCGAGGGCCTAGTGGTGCCGAAGACCGACACCAAGGCTTACGCCACGCAGGAGGACCTGAAGGGCGAGACCGTCGGCGCCCAGGTCGGCACCGCCTTCGTCGACGCGCTGAAGAAGACCGGCCTGTTCGCCGACGTAAAGGCCTACGACACCATCCCGGACATCCTACGGGACGTGAACACCGGCCGCCTCAAGGCCGGCTACGCCGATTATCCGATCCTCGCCTACAATCTGAAGCAGGGCGGCTTCCCCGAGGTGCGCCTGGTCGACGGCTACAAGCCGGTCACGGTCGGCTCCGTCGGCATCGGCGTCCGCAAGGGCGAGAGCGCACTGCTCGGCAAGATCAACACTTCGCTCGCGAAGCTGAAGGCCAACGGCACCATCGACAAGATCCTCGATAAATGGGGCCTGAAAGCACAAGGTTGATCGATAGAAGCTGATCGAAGGCTGCCCGATGAAAGGCTTCTGGCGCGACGCCGTCGAGTTCTTCCCGATCCTGCTGAACGGCGTCGCGCTGACGATCATCGTCACGATCGGCTCGCTGTTGCTGTCGACGGTGCTCGGCCTGGTCTGGGCGATGATGCGGGTCTCCGGCATCAAAGCACTGTCGATGCTCAGCGCCAGCCTGATCAACGTGATCCGCGGCATCCCGATCATCGTGCTGTTGTTCTACCTCTACTTCGTGATGCCCGATCTCGGCGTTACGCTGACGGCCCTGCAGGCCGCGATCCTCGGGCTCGGCATCGCCTATTCGGCCTATCAGGCCGAAAACTTCCGCGCCGGCATCGAGGCCATCGACAAGGGCCAGATCGAGGCGGCGCAGTCGATCGGCATGGGCTGGTGGCTCACCATGCGCCGCGTGGTGCTGCCGCAGGCCGTGCGCATCGTGCTGCCGCCCTACGGCAACGTCATGATCATGATGCTGAAGGATTCCTCGCAAGCCTCGACCATCACGGTCGCCGAGCTCGCGCTGCAGGGCAAGCTGATCGCGTCCTCGACGTTCAAGAACACCAGCGTGTTCACGCTGGTCGCCCTGATGTACCTCACCATGAGCATTCCGCTGATCCTCTTGGTCCGTCACTTCGAGAAGCGGGCCGGCAAGCGATGATCGAGCTGAGCGACGTCCACAAGAGCTTTGGCAAGGTCGAGGTGCTCAAGGGCATCACGGCGAGAGTCGAGAAGGGTGAGGTGGTCTGCATCATCGGCCCCTCCGGCTCCGGCAAGTCGACCATCCTGCGCTGTATCAACGGCCTCGAGAGCTACGACCGCGGCGAGATCAGCGTCGAAGGCTTGAGGGTCGATCGCGACGCGCCCTCGATCGTGAACATCCGCACCCAGGTCTCGATGGTGTTCCAGCGCTTCAACCTGTTCCCGCATCGGACAGCGCTGGAGAACGTGATCGAGGGGCCGCTCTTCGTGAAGAAGGAGCCGCGCGCCCAGGTGCTCGAGCGCGGCCGCGCGCTGCTCGCTCAGGTCGGGCTTGCGGAAAAGGCCGATGCGCATCCGCCGCAGCTCTCCGGCGGGCAGCAGCAGCGCGTCGCCATCGCGCGGGCGCTCGCCATGCAGCCCAAGGCGATCCTGTTCGACGAGCCGACCTCGGCGCTCGACCCCGAGCTGGTCGGCGACGTCCTCGGCGTCATGCGCAAGCTCGCCGACGACGGCATGACCATGGTCGTCGTCACCCACGAGATGGGCTTTGCGCGCGACGTCGCCGATCGTGTTCTGTTCATCGATGGCGGCGTCATTGTCGAGCAGGGCCCGGCGAAATCGGTGCTCAATCAACCGCAGCACGCGCGGACGCAGGACTTCTTGCGCCGCGTGCTGCATCCGCTCTGACCGGTTTCGACATGACGCGCCTGCCTCTGCCGCCCTCGCTCTATGCCGACACCGCCGTGGCGCCGGTTGCCACGCCGCCGCTCGATGTCGACAAGAGCGTCTCGGTCGCGATCGTTGGCGGCGGCTACACCGGCCTGTCCACCGCGTTGCATCTCGCCGAGCAGGGCATCGAGGCGCTGGTGCTGGAGGCGCAGGAGCCGGGCTGGGGCGCGTCGGGCAACAATGGCGGCCACACCAATCCCGGCCTGAAGCACGATCCGGATCAGATCGAAGCCGATTTCGGCGCCGAGCTCGGCCGCCGGATGATCGACTTCTCCTACGGCACCACGAATTTCACCCACGACCTGATCCGCCGCTACCAGATCCCATGCGAGGCGCGGCAGAACGGCACGCTGCGCGCGGCCTATCATGCGGCCAGCGCGGCGGCGATCGAAAGGACCGCGCAGCAATGCATCCGCCGCGGCATGCCGGTGTCGTATCTGAACCGCGAGCAGCTCCGCGAGATGACCGGCACTGATCGCTATATCGGCGCCATGCTTGATACCCGCGGCGGCGATCTGCATCCCCTGAGCTATGCCCGCGGGCTGGCGCGCGCCGCGATCTCGGCGGGCGCGAAGGTGCATGGCGAGACCCCGGCGCTGTCGCTGCGCCGCGAGGAAACGCGCTGGCGCATCGAGACGCCGCGCGCGGTGGTGCATGCCGACAAGGTCCTGATCGCCACCAACGGCTTCACCGACGATCTCTGGCCGGCGCTCCGCCGCACCATCGTGCCGGTGTTTTCCTCGATCGCCGCCACCGCGCCGCTCTCCGACGCGGTCGCCCGTTCGATCATGCCGACGCGTCCGGTGCTCTACGAGAGCGGCCACATCACGGTCTATTACCGCATCGACCAGCAGAACCGTCTGTTGATGGGCGGGCGCGGCCCGATGCGCTGGATCAAGTTGCCGCATGACGTTGCCTATCTCATGCGATACGCGGAGCGACTATGGCCGCAGCTCAAGGGCGTCGCCTGGACCCACGGCTGGAACAGCCGGCTGGCGATTACCGCGGACCATTATCCGCATGTGCACGAGCCCGCGGAGAACATCCTGATCTCGCTCGGCTGCAACGGCCGCGGCGTTGCGCTAGCGACCGCCATGGGCGCGCAGCTCGCCCGCCGCCTCATCGGCGGCGCCAAGGCCGAGATCGACATGCCGATCACGGGCATCAAGCCGATCCCGATGCATGCATTCTGGCCGGTGGGTGTGACGACCGCGGTGATGGCGGGCCGTGTGCGCGATCGACTCGGCATTTGAAAAAGGCGCCGCTCGGTGAGGAGCGACGCCTTGCTCGAATCCTAGCTCGACTCAGCAGCGACCCTGCTTCCAAAGTCCGGGCGGGCACGCGTGACCGCGCCAGCCGACCTTGCGACCGTGGTACCAGCCGAACGACTTGCCATGGTGATGATGGCTCATCTTGTGGCCATGACCATGTCCATGTCCGTGCCCACCCTTCGCCAGCGCGGGGCTCGTAAATGTGAAGCCGGCCGCAATGATCAGCGAGGCGGCGAGCGCAAGTTTCTTCATGATGTCCTCCAGTGGGGCGAGCGCATTTGTCCGTTCAGTGAACGAACGGTGGGTGGGTAAGTTCCCTGCGAATGTGGAGGAGTCGTGACGCTCGCCTGGATGCGTAATCGCGCCGGAGCTCAACGCGCGCTGGCATGTCGAGCGGAGTCAAGCCTCCGCCACCGCATCGGCCCAGGGCTGGAAAATCTCGACCGCGCCGGAATTGACCTCGCCCTCGCGCATCACGACGCTCGGGCAGGCGAACTTCTGCGGCAGCGCCTGCACGCGACTCTCTTCATAGTCGAAGCGCGCGGCCAGCGCCTCGCGCACCTCCGCCGGCAGGCGCGCATCGCCGATCACCACCGCGCCTTCGCTGGCGTCGATGCGCGGCTGGTGGGTGGCGGCGTCGAGGTCCATGCCGTAATCCATCGCGAAGGACACGAGTTGCATCACCGACGGCAGGATGCGGCGGCCCCCGGAGGCGCCGATTGCGAGGCGCTTGCCGTCCTTGGTCTCGGCGATGACGGGCGTGTAGTTGCAGAGGCAGCGCTTGCCGGGTGAGAGCGAGTTTGTAGTGCCCGGCGTCGGATCGAACCACATGATGCCGTTGTTCATGGTGATGCCGGTGCGCGGTGTCACGTATCGCGAACCGAACGACGAGAGCAGCGTCTGCGTCACCGCCGCGATGTTGCCGTGGCGGTCGACCACCGAGAAATGCGTGGTGCAGGCCGGTGCGAGATATTCGGCGCCGAGCGAGCGCTTGCCGTCGGCATCGCCCATATCCTTGAGACGCTCACGGAAGGCGGCCTGCAGGGCGAACGCATATTCGACATAGGCGGCGGCATCCGGCGCGTCTGCCGGCCTCAAGCTCTGCTGCAACAGCCGTAGCGCATGCGCCATCGTCGGCCCTGCGGTGAGCTCGGGGGTCGCGAACACCTTGCCTTTGCGATAGGGAATCGCCAGCGGCGCGCGCACATGGGCGCGGAATGCGGCGAGATCTTCCACCGACAGCGAGCCGCCGTCGGACTTGATGTCGGAAGCAATGCTCCTGGCGAGATCGCCCTGATAGAAATCGCGCGCGCCCGCGTCGGCGAGATGTGACAGCGTCGCCTTCAGGGCGTCCTGCGGCAGCCGCGTCTCAGCCTTGATACCCCATGGCGCGGTCGGCGGCAGGCCGTCCTTCAGATAAGCGGCCGCGCTCGCGGGGTAGCGCCTGAGATCGGCGGCCGAGCCCGCGATCGTCACCGTCGTCCACCAATCGACCAGCAGGCCTTCGCCGGCGAGCCGAGCTGCCGGCGTGACCAGATCCTTCCACGGCAATTTGGCGTAGCGGCGGTGCGCCTCTTCCATTCCGGCGACGACGCCGGGGACGGCAATCGCGCCGGGACCATGGATGTTGCGATCGTCCTTCACCCGCGGCCAAGGAAACAGGTCGGAGACGGCGCCGTCGCCGCTGAGGGGATAGTCGGCAGCGCGCAGGCTCTGCGGCGCGCACATGCCGTAGTCGATCACCTCACAGCGATTTTCCCTGGCGCGGTAGAGCACCATCGCGCCGCCGCCGCCGATGCCGCTGTTCCAGGGCTCCAGGACGTTGAGGGCAAACGTGGTCGCAACGATCGCGTCGACGCAATCGCCGCCCGCGGCCAGCACCTGCGCCCCGATTTCGGCCGCCCGCCGCGATTGCGAGGCGACGATGCCGCCCTTGGAGGTGACGGCGGGCTTGCGGACGGTCTGGTTGAGGCTGAACTGGTGAGGCATGGTGTCGTCTTGATGCTCGTCGATGGCTTCGCTGCGTTGAATGCGAGGCTCCGCAATTGGCGAAGCGCGCGGACAATGGCACATTGCCGCCAACGAGAACATCCAAAGGGAGGCGCGACATGGCTGGTGTGAAACAGGCGCGGGATGAGAGCTTTTCGCTGCGCCATCCTTCGAGACGCCCGCTTGAGGCGGGCTCCTCAGGATGAGGGCGGAGTGCGCGGCAGCAGTTTCGACGGACACTGATGCCAAGGAGCCTCATCCTGGGGAGGCGTGTCAGCGGCGTCTCGAAGGACGAGGCGTGCGCGCAGGCGCCCTCGCGAGTCATATGCGATACTCTTGGCAGTGAGGTGCGGGGCTGCCCCAAGCCCGTCATGCCCGGGGCTTGACCCGCCTGCGCGGCCGAAGCCGCTTCGGCGAGGCGAAGGCTCGGGCATCCACGTCTTCGTATCCGCGCCGCCAAAACGTGGATGGCCGGGACAAGCCCGGCCATGACGGAAGATACAAATGTCCGAAAAAGCGCGGTAAGCGCCGCCTCAGTGCTAGCGATCCAGCCGGCTGGCCTGGTACTTGGCGCGCCATTTCGGGCCGGGTCCGCGCATGTAGTGCAGCTCGGGGCGGTAGGGATTGGCTGCGACGCGGATCAGCGTCTGCCATCTGGTGGCGACGAAGCTGAGGGGCTGGCGCAGCAGGCTCAATGAAGCGAGCAACATGGCATCACCTCAATGCGGCTTGCCGAGCATGGCGGTGAAGGGGAGGTCGAACAGATCCTCGCCGTCGGAGCCGCTGACGTGGATCACCCAGTCGCGCCAGTCTTCGGCGCCGGGGGTCTGGATCATCGAGTTCATGATCTGAGCGGCGCGGTCGCGCGCCTCGGTCAGATTGGCGACTGCGGCGCCGTAGCGGTCGATCAGCGTGCCCTCGGTGTTGGAACAGTGAAAATAGACCTGGACCATAGGCGCCTCCTGTAGAAAGCGATCGGGACGGCAAACCGATACCACCCCAAGCATTCGCGAAACATTCGGGTCGAGCCCGGTAAGGGAATTTACGGATATTGGTCGGGCCCAAGGTCGTTACAGGTTTAATCACAGGCGGGTGATGACTGGACGGCGTTGCGGCGGCATGGAACAACGCCCGCGGGAAGGCGGGGCTCACCGTGAACCAGTTCACATTCGATCGCGAACGGCCAAATCTGCGCTTGCTTGCAGCGGTCGTTCTTGCAGCGGTCTGGGCCGCCGCGCTGCTCGGCTTGGCCCCGGCCTCGTCCGAGCCGATCAGGAAGAGCGGCTACGCGATCGGCACCGAAGCCTGCGGCAGCGGCGATCTCGCTTTTCCCAGGATCCAGATCGACATGAAGGCGGGATTTTGCGCCGGCCTCGTTGCCAGCGAAGAGGACCGCCTCAAATTTCCGCGCTCGATCGTCCAGGTGCCCGGGGGCGACCTTTTGGTGGTCGCCGATATGGGCGGCTGGGGCCACACCGACGGGCGGCTGCTGCTGCTCGATCCGCGTGCCCCGCAGGGGCTACGCTTCAAGGAGCTGCTGACGGGGATAGAATATCCGTTCGCTCTCGTCATCGGCCCGGACAAAAAGCTTTATGCCTCGACCGCGGAGACGATCTTCCGGTTCGACCCGCTTGCCGACAATCCACGCAGCACGGTCGAGACCATCATCCGTCACATGCCCGGCCGCCGGATCACGCTGCCGGATGGCACGAGGACCGATGAGAGCGCGCACCCGTTCAAGCAGTTCGTGTTCGACCGGAACGGCCGGCTGTTCGTCAATGTCGGCTCGCACAGCGACGATTGCATCACGCCTGCGCCGATCACAAAACCCTGTGCGGCGGCCGAGGGCGCGTCTGCGCTGGCCTCGATCTGGCTGTTCACGCCGCCCTCAAGCGGCGTCTTCCCGGCATTGAAACCCGGCGATCCCGACCCGCCGCACAGCGTCTATGCGCGCGGCTTGCGCAACTCAATGGCCCTGGTGCTGCACCCGAAGTTTCCGGATGCCGGCTACGCCTTCCTCCAGGGTGAGAACGCCCGCGACCTGCCCGACATCTTCAAGCCGAACGAGGAGATCAACGCGATCGAGCAGGGCAGGCACTACGGCTGGCCCTATTGCTACGATTTGTCGACGCCGAGCCCCGAATTCAGGCTCGTGCTGCAATCGGGCGCGTACAAGTCGTTCTGCTCGGCCAATGCGCTTTACAAGGCGCCGCTCTCGCTGCTGCCGCCGCACGGCGCGCCGCTCGCGATGCTGTATTACCACGGCGCCAAATTCCCGGAGCTGGAGGGCAAGCTGCTGGTCGGTCTGCACGGCTATCGGCCGACCGGGAGCCGGCTGCTGGTCTATGACGTCGACGATCACGGCTTTCCAAAGCCCAGCGCGGCACCGGTGCGCTATCACGTCAGTTGCGCGGCCGAGCCGACCCGCAGTTTCCGGACCGACGCCGGCGAGGTCGCCGCCGCGCCGTTCGAAGAGCTGATTGCAGGTTGGCACCGCGTCAACGGCGCGCGGCCGCAAGGTGCGCCGGTCGGCATGACGGTGGCCGAGGACGGCGCGATCTGGCTGGTCGAGGACAAGAACAAGACCGTGATCCGCATCGATCGCGCTTCTGGCGAAGCGCCTGCGCCTCTCCCCTGCGATACGCGCAGCCAGGCGATGATCGACCAGCTCGCAGCTTTCGTGGCCAGGGACGCGCAGAACGGCGTTCGCCTCACCACCTTGCGCAAGGGCCTCGTCGAGAAGCATTGCGTCGGCTGCCATTCGGATTTCGGCCTGAGCGCGGGGCAATCGGATGCGGAGAAGGACAGGGCGGTGCTGCACTTCATGCTGGCGCAGGACGGCTGGATCTACCCTGGCGATCCCGACGCCGGCAGGCTGCGGACGCGCCTGCGCGGCCTAGGCGCCGAGAAGCTGATGCCGCCGGGCGGCGAAAGCCTGCCGAAAACCGAGCCCGGTTATACGCGCCTGCTCGATACCGCGGACCTGCTCGTCGCTAAAATGGTTCCGGGCACGCGGATGCGGATCAAGCCAGGCCCGCCGCAGCGGAAGTTTTTCAGCAAGGCCAACAAGGAATGCGGCGAAATACCGGCTGGAAAGGTCGTCGTCGTGACACAAAGGAGCGCTGTAGACAGACCCGGCTTTAGCCGATTCTTCCGGCCAGCCGATCCCTATCTGAACGGCGAGTGCACCGACGGCGATGGCTATTACATCCGGCAGGAACTTCTGGTGCCTGTGCAGTAGCATCCTGCTGGTCACGACGCTGCCGGCCGCTGCCGAAACAAAACTGTTCGAAAGCGCACAGGTGACGCCCGCCAGCGAATACACCTTCGGCATCGAAGGGCCGGCCGCCGATCTCGACGGCAATCTGTTCGTCGTCAATCTCGGCAAGCCCGGCACCATCGGCAAATTGCCCGCGGGTGGCGCCGCCTCGGAGCTGTTCACGACGCTCCCCGAAGGCAGCGTCGGCAACGCGATCCGTTTCGATCGCAGCGGCACCATGTTCATCGCCGACTACAAGAAGCACAACATCTTCGCCATCCCCAAGGGTGCGACCAAGCCCGCGGTGTGGTTTCACTCCGGCGAGATGAGCCAGCCCAACGACATCACGATCGCGCCGGACGGCACGATCTATGCGAGCGATCCGAACTGGAAGGGGCGCGAAGGCCACATCTGGCGCATCGCCAGGGGAGCGGACGGTACGGTGCGGGGGCAGGTGATGTCGACGCCACGCGCCATGGGCACCACCAACGGCATCGACCTCAGCCCTGACGGCAAGACGCTCTATGTCGGCGAATCCAGCAGCGGCCAGATCTGGTCCTATGCGATCAGCGGCAACGAGCTGACGGCTGCAAAACTCGTCAAGGCGTTTCAGCCCGACACCATCGACGGCCTGCGCACCGACGTTGCCGGCCGCCTCTACGTCGCGCGCATTCTCAAGGGCACGATCGCGCTGATGAAGCCGACCGGCGCGGTCGAGCGCGAGATCCCGCTGAAGGCCAAGGAGCCGACCAACATTGCCTTCGGCGGCAGCGACGGCAAGACCGTCTTCGTCACCCAGCGCCAGGGTGGCTTCATCGAGTCCTTCCGCACCGACCAGCAGGGCCGCGAGCACTGCCTCCAGCGTGGGCGTTGCTGAGCTTCGCAAGCGCTCTGCTTTCCGCGCAGGGCAGCGCGACGATGGACGGCATTTTTCTTGCTTGCATCCGGCGGCCGTGGCGATCAAGACTCTGCGGCACGTCCAGTAGCAGGCGACCACGGAGTGTTGAGTGAAAGCCGTCTATACCGAGCTGCACCGCAGCCACGATCCGCAATTCTTCTTGGTGCGTGGTGTCGTCAAGCGCACCACAGAGCAGCCCGAGCGCGCCGATCGCCTGCTCAGGGGATTGAAGGACGGCAGGCATCAACTGGTCGAGCCAACCAAGTTCGGGCCCGGTCCGCGCGCACGCATTCACAGCCCGGAATACCTGTCGTTCCTCAGCGAAGCCTGGGACGCCTGGACGGCGCTCGGCGATTCCGGCCCGGAGATGATCGGCAATATCCATCCCGTGCGCCATGCCGCGACCTATCCGACCCACATCGTCGGCAAGCTCGGCTGGCATACCGCCGACACCGCAGCGCCGATCGGCCCGGGCACGTGGGCCGCGGCCTGCGCCGCCACCGATGTTGCGGTGACCGCAGCGCAGATGGTGATGGATGGCGAGGACGCGACTTACGCGCTCTGCCGTCCGCCCGGCCATCACGCCTATCGAGACATGGCCGGCGGCTTCTGCTTCCTCAACAACAGCGCGATCGCGGCGGCGCATCTGCGGCAGAAGCACGAGCGCGTCGTGATCCTCGACGTCGATGTCCATCACGGCAACGGCACGCAAGGCATCTTTTATGCCCGGCCCGACGTCTACACGATCTCGATCCATGCCGACCCCGTTGCGTATTATCCCTACGTATGGGGCTATGCGCATGAGCGCGGCGAAGGACCCGGCCTCGGCACCAATCTCAACATTCCGCTTCCCATCGGCACCGGCGATGACGGCTTTCTCCAGGCGCTGGACCTCGCGCGCAAGGCGATCGAATCCTTTGCCCCCGGCGCTCTCGTCATCGCACTCGGCCTCGATGCTTCCGAGCACGATCCGCTGAAGGGATTGGCCGTCACCACACCCGGCTTCCGCCGCATCGGCCAGGCCATCGCGAAAATGGGCCTGCCGACCGTGTTCGTGCAGGAAGGCGGCTATCTCTCGGACATCCTCGGCGCCAACCTGACCTCTGTGCTGGCGGGCTTCGAAGAAGCGCGGTGAGATCGCTTCGCCTCTCCGCTTGCGCGCCTCACTCAGCCGCTTCGCGGAGGGGCCAGGCATGACGGCTGATGGGAAGGCCGCCGTCCGCGCGGGAGCCGTCGGCGATCGCGAGGCGATGCGCGGGCGATGGCGAGCACAGCGAGAAGCGCCAGGCGTCCGGATCGTCGACGATGTCTGGCTTGAAGCTGATCTCGATGGCCTCGCGTGACACCTGCATGGCGAAGGCGTCGAGCGGCAGATTGAGCCCGAAGCCCCTGGCCTTCAGATAGGCCTCCTTGAGCGTCCAATAGTCGAAGAAGCGCTCGATCGCCGCGGGCTCCGGCAGTCCGCGCAAGGTTTCGACCTCCTCCGGCGCAAAGAAGCGAAGCGCGGTGGACAGCGGGGCGACGCGCCGCGACACGGTTTCGACGTCGACCCCGACGGCCTCATGCCGCGACACCACACAGGCGACGCAGCCGTCGGCATGCGACAGGCTGAAATGCAGCGCGGTAGAGGTGGCCGGTGCTGCGACGAACGGCCGGCCATAGCGGCCCGCGCCAAACGTCCAGTCAGTGGGCGCGACGTTGGAAGCGACCTGTGACAGCGCCAGGCGCAACATCGCATGTGCGAAGATGTACTGCCGCCGATGCCGCTCGAACACGAAGCGATCGGCCCGGGCCCGCTCGTCGACCGAGAGCAGGCGTCGGCACGCCTCGGCCGCGCCCGGCACGTCAATGGTCTCGATCAGTCCGACAAAGAGTTCGATTCTGTCGTCTGCCATCAATTGGGCCCATGGCGTCGGGCGAGGCCAAATCCCTCGGTCCCGACGGAAGAAACAACTGCGCAAGAATCAGCCGAGAGGACCGTACCTAGCGGTCCACCCGGGCGAATTCTTGTCGATTTGCAGGCCGGTTTACAGACGCAAGCTTGTGCGAGCCCCCAAGCCCGATAAGCAAGCGGCCGCTCTGTGAAGATTCGTAAGGCCGTCCCCGACGGTCGAGTTTACTTCTTCTTGGACTTCTTCTTCTTGGATCCGCGCAGAGCCTTAAGGCTGGCGTCGACATCCTTCAGCGCGAGCTGGAGTTTTTGCTTCTCGAAATTGAGCAGGTCTTGCAGCGCCTTGCGATCCTCCGCGCTAAGCGAGGTCTTCTTCGTAAATTTGATGAAACCCATAACACTCCCCCGTGAAAATGATCATCCCAAATCAAAACCCGAGAATAATCTTGCGCGACGACGCCAAATAATCAAGCTGCAACTTGATCATTCACAGCTTTGGGGCGTGAACTCGTATTCTGGCGCGATGTCGCGGCATCAAGCGGCCCTGCGCGCGAGCAATCTGCCGAGTGGTGCGTTGGGCTGGGCGATCGCCGCCGTCAGCAGGGCGACGAGGTCCTCCATCCATTCGCCGACCGCTCGGCCCTCGAGCAAATCGCGCTTGTAATTGCAGGAGCCGGTAATGCCGGTCGGGCGCTCCTTGAGCATCAGCGACAGCCAGGTCTGGTCGATCGGCAGCACCGGCTGGCCTTCGCGCGCGACGTTGCCGATCGATTCCGTCGCGAGATCCGGGAGATCGAGCGGCCGGCGCAACGGATTCTGCAGCGTGAAATAGACCTGGAGCAGCGAGGCCGGATCGATCCCCTCCTGCTCCAGTCGATCGGCCAGGACGTTGAACGGCAGCTCCTGCCGCGCATGCGCCTCGAGCACGCTCTGGCGCACCCGCAGCAGAGCCTGCGCGAAAGACAGGTCCGGCGTGATTGTCGTCCGGACGATCACCGTGTTCTCGAACGGGCCGATGATCCGGTCGGTGTCCGGCTGGGCACGATTGGCCATCGCGGTCGCGACCGCGATGTCGGTGCGGCCCGCCCTCGCCAGCAGCATGGCCTTCAGGCCGGTGAGCAGGCACATGAACAGCGTGCAATTGTGCTGGCCGGCAAACGCCGTCAGCCGGGCGATCAGCTCGCGCTCGAGGCAGACCGGATGATGCCCGGTGGAGGCGCCCGGGCTCGATTCGCCGTCGAAGAGGGGACCCGCTCCGCGCAAATTCAGGATCCAGTCGGAAGCATGGCGGCGCGCCGCGTCGGTGCCGCACCACCAACGCTGCCAGCGTGCCACGTCCGAAAAGGCCGGCGGCGGGCTCGGCAGCGGCGCAGACGGATATCCGGCCAGCGCGGCGTAGCGGCTCGACAATTCCTCGAACAGCACGCCGATCGACCAGCCGTCGACGACGGCGTGATGCAACGTCAGCAGCAGCACGTGGTCGTCGTCGTGGAGCCGCAACAGCCGGGCGCGCAACAGCGGCGCGCGCGTGGTGTCGATCGGGGTATAGGCCTCCTGCTCGATCAGGAGATCGATCTTCCTGAGCTCGAGCGCCTTGCGCCGCTTGTTGTTGTGGAAATGACCGTCGCCGATCGTCTCGACCGTCATGATTCGGCCGAGCGTGCGTGGCGCGGCGATGCGGCTTTCCGGCTCATCGCCGTTCCAGGCGAACGCGGTGCGCAGCGATTCGTGCCGGCGCACCACGTCATCGATCGCCTTTGCAAGGGCGGCAGAATCGAGCGGGCCCCGCAGGCGGAACGCGAATGGCAGGTTGAGCTGCGGCAGCCCCGGCAGATTGCGCTCGATGTGCAGCATCTGGTCCTGTCCGATGGAAGGCGCCGGCGGTCCGCCCGCAGCCGATCGCGGCAGGCTTGCGGCAGGCTTGTGCGGCCTCGTGGCCACGGTCTGTTCGACCCGCCGCGCCAACCCCTCGATCGTCGGCGCCTCGAAGATGGCCTTGATCGGCAGCGACACGCCGAGCGCCCGCGCGATGCGCGCCATCACCTGGCCGGCCAGCAGCGAATGGCCGCCGAGGTCGAAGAAATTGTCGGTAACACCGATGCGTTCGACGTTCAGCAGGTCGATCCAGATGTCGGAGAGCACCTTTTCGGTGAAGCGCCGCGCCGGGACGACCGCATCCGCGCCGGACGTTTCCGGCGGGACGGACGCCAGCAGCGCCGAGCGGTCGATCTTGCCATGGGCGTTGAGCGGCACCTGATCCAGGAACAGGAAGGCGGAGGGGACGGCGTGGACGGAGAGGCGGCTCTTCAGGAAATCGCGCAGCTCGCTGGCACTGCTGCGGCTGCCGGGCTTGGCGTTGACATGGGCGATCAGCCTGATGTCGCCGCTCGCCTCGCGGCGCGGTTCGACGATGGCGGCGCGCACGCTTGGATGCTCGGCTAGCGCGTTCTCGATCTCCTTGAGCTCGATACGATAGCCACGGATCTTGACCTGATGGTCGGCGCGGCCGAGGCATTCGATCGTCCCGTCGGCGCGGCGCCGGGCCAGATCGCCGGTCCGGTAGAGCCGGCTGCCGGCCTGGCGCGAGAACAGATCGGGCAGAAAGCGCTGCCGGCTCTGCGCGGGATCGTTGATATAGCCGCGGCCGATTCCGGCGCCGCCGATGCAGAGCTCGCCGGTCACGCCGATCGGTTGCGGCTGGAGCTGCGCGTCGAGCACGTAGAGCTGCGTGTTCGGCAGCGGCGCCCCGACCGGAACGTTGGCCGTCGCGATGGCCGGCGCCTTGGTAAGGCGATGCAGGGAGACGTCGTCGGAGCATTCCGACGCGCCATAGGCATTGATCAGCGGCACCCTCGGGCAGCGGGCAAACCAGGCGCGGCAGAGCTCGACGGGCAACGGCTCGCCGGTCGAGATCAGCAGCCGCAATTTGGAGAAGGCGCGCCGGATCGGCGCCTCGTCCATACGCTCGAGAATGAGGCGCAGCAGCGAGGGCACGATCTCGAGCACCGTGATGCCCTCGCGCTCGATCTCGCGCGCCAGCAGCATCGGGTCCTGCACGATCGTCTGGCCGCAGACATGGACGCGTGCGCCGACCATGGGACCGGCGAGGAATTGCCAGACCGAGATGACGAAGCTCTGCGGCGCGATCTGCGCGATCACGTCCTTAGGCGAGAGGCCGAGTTCGGAGATGAGCGAGGCCAGATGGTTCGACAGGCCGCGCTGCTCGATCATGACGCCCTTCGGCGCGCCGGAGGAGCCGGACGTATAGACGAGATAGGCAAGGCTCGAGGCGGCGCGGCGTGCGGCGCGGGCCGGCTTTGTCGACCCGGATGCAAGAGCGTCGTCGAGCTCGGCCACCGGGATGCGCTCGACCAGCGGTTCGAGCAGGGCCTCGACCATGGCAGACTGAGCCCGCCCGGTCAGCAGCACGCGGGCACAGCTCGATCCGAGGATGGTCGAGAGCCTTGCCGTCGGCTGGTCGGGATCGAGATTGAGGAAGGCCGCGCCGACGCGCTGCACCGCGATCATCGCGGCGAGCAGGTCGGGCCCGCGCTCCGCGAGCAGGGCAACCACGCTCTCCTCGCCGACGCCCTCACGGGCCAGCCAGCGCGCGGCCGCCCCAGTGCGGCGCGCCAGCTCGCGATAGGTCAGGGACGTGCGACCGTCCGAGATCGCGACGGCGTTCGGCGTCTTCCTCGCCTGGCGCTCGAAGCGTTCGCTCAAGTTGCCGCGTGTGGTGAAATTGGCCGGCATGCCCCGGCCTTTTGCCAGCGCTTGCCGACGTTCGGCCTCGGTCAGGAGCGGCAGGCGCGAGATGCGCTGTTCCGGATTGGCGATGACGGCCTTGAGCAGCGCCTTGAACTGGGCCGCCATGGCTTCGATCGTCGCGGCCTCGAACAGATCGGTGGCGTATTCGAAGAAGCCGGTGAAGCGGCCATCGGCCTCGACCAGTTCGAGCGTGATGTCGAACCGCGCCACCCTGGGATCGACTTCCAGCCGCCGGGTCGACAGGCCAGGAAAGCGCGCCGCCTCGATCGAGGCGTTCTGGAGGATGAACATGATCCGGAACAGCGGATTGCCGTCGCTGCGGCGCGCCACCTGCAATGCGCGCAACACCTCCTCGATCGGAAGGTCCTGGTTGCGGTAGGCGTCCAGCGTGACCTGCCGCACTCGCCGCAGCATCTCGCCGAAGCTCGGATCGCCGCTGAAATCGTTGCGCAGGACCAGGGTATTGGCGAACAGCCCGATCAGGCGTTCGCTCTCGATCTGGTTGCGGTTGGCGATCAGCGATCCCGTGGCGACGTCCTCATGCGAGGTGTGGCGGAACAACAGGCACTGGAAGGCGGCAAGCAGCGTCATGAACGGCGTGACGCCCTGGTTCTGGCTCAACGCGCGCAGCTCGGACGAGAGGGACTTTGAGAATTCAAGGTAGTGACGCGCGCCGTGTCCGCTCCAGATCTCAGGTCTCGGCCTGTCGGTTCTCAGCGGCAGCATGGTGACGCCGTCGAGCTGGGTCCGCCAATAATCGAGCTGCTCCCTGGCCGCGGGCGTCTGCGCCCAGCTTTGCTGCCAGAGTGCGAAGTCGCGATATTGGAAAGCGGGCGGCGGCAGTGCGGCCGAATGCTTCCTGCGTGCCGCGGCATAATGGACGGCGAGCTCCTGCCAGAACAGCCGCTGCGACCAGCCATCGGTGGCGAGGTGATGGACGTTGACCACCAGCGCATGGTTGTTCCTGTCGAACGACAGCAGTGTCGTCTTCTGGGGCGGCGCGTGGGCCAGGTCGAACTGATGCTGCGCAAGCCTGAGCGCCTCGCGCCGGATTGCCGCAGGCCGCCTGCCCGGAGGGCATGGCTTGAGCTTGATGCGCTCCAGCCGCGGCGTCGATGACAGCACAAGCTGCATCGGCTCGCCCTGGCGCTCGACGAACACCGAGCGCAGCGCCTCATGGCGCGTTGAGATCGCAGCCAGGCTCGCAGATAGCGCGGCGGCGTCGACGAGGCCCTTGAGGACGGCGATCTCGACGACATTGTAATTGTACCGGGTCGGGTCCAGCCGCGAGAGCACGTAGATCCGCTGCTGCTGGAACGACAGCGGTGCGTCCGTGCCCGCAAGCCGGCGCCAGGCCGGCAGCGCCGTCTCGCGCCGGCTTGCGGCGGTCTCGATCCGGGCCGCGAGCGCTGCGACCGTCGGGCAGTCGAAGATGTCCTCGAACGAGAAGTCGACATTGAAGCGGTCGCGCAGGCGCGAGCGCATCTGGGTCACCGCGAGCGAATCCGCGCCGAGCGCGAAGACGTCCTGGTCGGCGCCGACCTGCGGCAGCTCCAGCAGGCCGGCCCAGATCTCGGCGAGCTGGCTCTCGATCGCATTGCGCGGCGGCCGGGTCTCGTCGCCCGCGTCGACCGTTGCAATCAGCCCGGCGAGGGCGTTGCGCTTGACCTTGCCGCTGGCGCCCTTCGGCAGCGCCGCCACGCTGCGGATCAGGCTCGGCACCTTGTAGGCCGCAAGCCGCTTTCGCGCGAATTGGCGCAACTCGTCCGAGGTCGCCCCGGCATTCGGCCGCAGCACCACGACGGCCGCGACGTTCTCGCCGAGCTTGTCGTGCGGGACCGCGAACACGCCGGCTTCCAGCACCGCCGGATGGCTGAGCAGGACGTCTTCCACCTCCAGCGGCGATATCTTCTGCCCGCCGCGGTTGATGACGTCCTTGATGCGGCCGACGATGAAGAGATAGCCGTCGTCATCGAGATAGCCGAGGTCGCCGGTCCTGAACCAGCCGTTGCGGAATGCGGCCTGCGTCGCCGCCTCGTCATTATAGTAGCCGCGGCTCATGTTCGGCCCGCGCAGCACGATCTCGCCGTGCGCCCCGCTTGCGAGCGTGCGGCCGGTTTCGTCCATGATCGCGATCTCCGGGCCGGCGGCGCGGCCGACCGAGCCGACCTTGCGCAGCTCGAACGGATTGGCCGCGATCTGCGAGGCCGCCTCGGTCATGCCATAAGTCTCGAGCACGGGAACGCCGAACGTTGTCTCCAGCCCGGCGAGGATCGCCGGCGCGAGCGAGGCCGAAGCCGACCGGATCACGCGCAGCGACGACGGACGGGCGCGGTCCGGATTTACTTCCGCCGCCGTCAGCAATGCGCGATGAATGGTCGGCACCGCCGTGTACCAGGTCGGTTGCAGCTCCCGCATCCAGCCGAAGAACGACGCTGCGTCGAAACCGTCGGTGCAGATCACGCTGGAGCCCGCGGCCAGCGCCGTGAGCAGGCCGGAGATCAAGCCATGAGCATGAAACAGCGGCAGGACGTTGAGCAGGCGATCGTGCGTCGTGAGCGACAGCACATGGCCGGCATTGTAGGCGGAGAGGCAGACATTGCGGTGGGTCAGCGGCACCATTTTCGGCCGCGCCGCCGTGCCTGACGTCAGCAGGATGAACGCATCGTCGTCGGCGCGCGAAGCGCCGTTGGCATTGGCCGGCCCGATCGCCGGAGCGATGAACGCGCAGCCGCCGAGATCGTGGGCGGGCCCCGCCACGAAATCGATCAATGCGATGTCGAGCACGCGGGCGGCGTCGCGGCTCGCCGAGTTCATGTCGGCCCGGGTCACGAGCGCGGACAGCTTCAGTTCGCTGAAATAGCGTTGCAGCTCGTCCGCCGTCAGATCCGGGTTGACCGGGACGCAGGCGCAGCCCGATGCGACAGCGATCAGCGCCAGCGCAGTATCGGCGCCGCGCGGCAGCGCGACCGCGACGCGGTCTGCGGGACCGATGCCGAGTTCACGCAAGCTACGCACCAGTTGCCGGATCGTCGCGGCCAGCGCGCCATAGCTGAGCGCCGGCCGGCCGGGAGCGAGGAGTGCGGGTGCCGCCGGCATCCTGCGGGCGTAGAATTCGAGAAGGCCGCTGATATGCGCGAACACCTTCGTTTCGGCCGTGGTGCCGGCTGATGCTTCGTCCGCTCCGGATGCAATGTCCGACAACGCCATTCCCTTTTGGTCCGATTAAGTTATTCTTCCAAGAAGTTGGGGAATGCGTCCAGTCCGAGGTGAAGTTTGGACCCCAAAATCTGTGGTTGAGGGGCCCTCGAGCCCTTCGACGGAGTAAGGGTCGGGCAGAATCACGATGCTGGAGAACGAGCCGAGCACGAGTTTGGAAGGTGGGCTGAAGCACTGGCTCGAAAGTATCGGCCTCGGGCACTACACCGATCTTTTCGCGCAGCACCGCCTCGATCTCGACGTCATCGCGGATCTCACCGAAGCCGATCTGGTCGAGCTCGGATTGCCGCTCGGCGATCGCAAGCGGCTGCAGCGGGCGATGGCGGCGCTGTTTCAAGCGGAAACCACGGAGGCGCCGGCGGAGACGCCGCGTCCGCAAATCCGGGCGGAGGTCGGAGCCGAACGGCGCCAGCTCACCACCATGTTCTGCGACATGGTGGATTCCACCTCGCTGTCCGCGCAGTTCGATCCGGAGGACGTCCGCGACATGATCGCGGATTTTCGCGAGACCTGCGTCCGGGTGGTCAAGCAATACGAGGGCTTTGCCGCCCGTTTCGTCGGCGACGGTATCCTGGTCTATTTCGGCTATCCGACCGCACATGAGGACGATGCCGAGCGCGCGGTGCGCGCCGGGCTCGAGATCGTGCGGGTGCTGTCGACGGCGCACGCGGTCGAGCCGCGCGGTGCGCTCAGCCATTCACCGGCCGTCCGCATCGGGATCGCGACCGGCCTCGTCGTGGTCGGCGATCTGGTCGGGCAGGGCACCGAGGAACGCGATTCCGCGGTCGGGGAAACCGTCAATCTCGCGGCGCGCCTGCAGGCCCTGGCCCCGCCCAACGGCGTGGTGATCTCCGTCTCGACGCAGTCGCTGCTGAAGGGGAAGTTCGACTATCGCAATCTCGGCGTCCACGACTTGAAGGGAATCTCCGAGAAGGCCCAGGCCTGGCACGTGGTGCGCGCCTCGCGCTTGGAGACCCGCTTCGCTGCGGCGATGGGTACGCGGCTGACGCCGCTCGTCAACCGCGAGGAGGAGATCGCGCTGTTGATGGGGCGCTGGCAGCAGGCCAAGGACGGCGACGGCCAGGTCGTGGTCAAGTTCGGCGAGCCCGGAATCGGCAAGTCGCGCATCATCCAGGAGATCTTCGAGCGGATATCGGGCGACCGCCACGGACAGGTCTCGCTGCAGTGCTCGCCCTATTACACCTCCACCGCGTTCCATCCGTTCGTCGAGCAGCTCAAATTCTCCCTCGGTCTCGATCGCGAGGATTCGTCCGCGCTGTCGCTGGCGAGCCTGGAGAACGCGATCGCCGCCGCCGATGGCGACATTGAGCAGGTCACCCCGCTGTTTGCCGCGCTCCTGTCGATACCGACCGGGGACCGCTATCCGCCGCTCGAGCTGTCGCCGCAGCAGCAGAAGGATGCGACGGTCGTGGCGCTGGTCAACCATTTCCTCGGCCTTGCGCGCGAGATGCCGCTGGTGATCGCGTTCGAGGATTTGCATTGGATCGACCCGACCTCCCGCGAGGTGGTCGACCTCCTGGTCGATCGGGTGCAGAACCAGCCGATCCTGGCGATCATCACCGCGCGCTCGGAATTCCAGGCGAGCTGGAACGCGCATTCGCACATCACCACCCTGGTCCTGAACCGCTTGAGCCGGCAGTTGCGCACGACGCTGGTCGAGCGCGTCGCGGGACGCGAGCTGCCCAAGGAGGTCGTCGAGGAGATCATCGTCAAGACCGACGGCGTGCCGCTGTTCCTGGAAGAGCTGACCAAGACGGTTCTGGAATCCAATCTGCTGACCGAGCGGCACGGGCGCTACGTGCTGTCGGGACCGTGGCGGCAGCTCGCAATCCCGGCCACCCTGACCGACTCGCTGATGGCGCGGCTCGATCGGATGGGACCCTTCAAGCGCATCGCGCAGATCGGCGCCACGATCGGCCGCGAGTTCTCCTACGAGACGCTGCATGCCGTCGCCCATACGCCGGCCGAGCAGATCGAGGCGGCGCTCAGTCATCTGCAGGAGGCCGGGCTGATCATGCGCCGCGGCCATCCGCCGGATGCGCTGTATTCCTTCAAACACGTGATGATCCAGAACGCCGCGCATGCGAGCCTGTTGCACAGCGAGCGGCGCAAGCTGCATGCGCGGATCGCCCAGGTGCTCGCCGAGATGTATCCGGAGAGGACCGAGCGCGAACCGGAGCTGCTCGCCCATCATTTGACCGAATCCGGCCAGAGCGAGGGCGCCGCCAGCTTCTGGCTCAAGGCCGGCAAGCAGGCGGCCAAGACCGGGGCCAATCTCGAGGCGATCGGCCACCTGCGCCGCGGCCTTAACGTCGTGCAGGCCAATGCGCGCATGCAGGGCGCCGACGAGATGGAGCTCAAGCTGCGCATCGCGCTCGGCAACGCGCTGATCGCCGCCAAGGGCTACGCGGTGCAAGAGGTCGAGGAGAACTATATCCGCGCGCTGGAGCTCGGCCGTCAGCTCGATGACGACGAAAAGGTCTTCGCTGCGACGCGCGGGCTCTGGGTGTGCCATTTCATCCGCGCCGATCTCACCCGCGCGCACGATCTCAGCGTCGAGCTGTTGAAATTTGCCAAGCGCGAGCGGCTGAACGAGCGGACGCAGCCGGCGCAGCAGACCGGCTATCTGATCGAGGCGCACCGCGCGATCGCGATGACCATGCTCTATCGCGGCCGCTTCGCAGCCTCGCAGCACCATTTGCACCGCTGCATCAACCTGTTCAGCCACGATCTGCACTCCGACCTGATGGAACGGCACGGCATCGATCCCGGTGTCGTTTCGCTGTCTTATCTCGGTTACCTCCTGTGGTTCCTCGGCCGGCCCGACGCGGCGCGCCAGCACAGCGAGCAGGCGATCGCGAACGCCGAGAAGATCCGTCACCCTTTCACGCTCGCCTTCGCGCTGGTGTTCGGTGCCTATCTCCGCCAACATTTGCGCGACGTCGAAGGCACGCGCGACTACGCCAACCGCGCCATGATCATTGCCACCGAGCACAATTTCCTGCACTGGAAGCAGCAGGCGGCTATCCTGCGCGGCTGGGCGCTGGCTCAGCTCGGCGAAGCCGACGAAGGCCTCGGCCAGATGCGCTTCGGCCTCGACGAGTACGAGGCGATGGATTCCTGGCTCGCCGGCTGCTGGTTCCGCTGTCTGCTCGCGGAAACGTACGCCAAGGTCGGGATGCGCGACGCCGCCTTGCGCGCGCTGGATGGTGCGCTTGCGACCGCAAGGCGGACCGGCGATCACTTCTATCTCGCCGAGGTCTATCGCATGCAAGGCGAGATCACGCTGGCGGGTGGCGACCCGGCGTCGGTCCAGGAGGCGGAGGACCTGTTCGGCCTTTCGCTGGAGACCGCACGCAAGCAGGGAGCGCTGTCCTGGGAGCTTCGCACCGCCGTCTGCCTCGCGCGCCTGTCGCATCAAGCCGGCAAGCGCGAGCACGCAAGACTCCTGCTGATGCCGATCGTCGGCAAATTCAGCGAGGGCTTTTACACGCCGGACCTGAAGCAGGCGATGCAGCTCCTCGATGAGCTCGGTAGCGACGCGGCGGTGCGCGAGCAGGCCGGTCTGTGACATGAGCGATCTTGCCGCCGCGCGTGCGCGCTACGCTGAGTTGATCGCCAGGCGCGAGCGGATTGCCTCGAAGCGTCTGCTCGCCGCGCTCGCCGCCGTTCCGCGCGAGGAATTTCTGCCAAGGGGACCGTGGCGCATCAAGGGCGAGGCAGCGCGCAGTTACCGGCTGACGCCCGACGCCGATCCCCTTCATCTCTACGACAACGTGCTGGTCGCGATCGATGCGCGCCGCAAGCTCGACACCGGCCTGCCGAGCCTGTGGGCGCATTTGATCGACATTCTCCACGTCAAGCGGGCGGACCGTGTCGTGCAGATCGGCTGCGGCCTCGGCTATTTCTCCGCGGTGCTGTCGATCATGGTCGGCGAGAAGGGCCGCGTCCATGCGATCGAATGCGACGATCGGCTCGCGACCCGGGCGGCGAGCTATTTGCGCGGCTATGGCAATGTCACGGTCGTCCACGGCGATGGATGCAAGGACGTGGGCGAGCCCGCCGATGTGATCATCGTCCATGCCGGCTTCCCGCATCCGCACCCGCTCTGGCTGCGGTCGCTCCGTCCGCGCGGCCGTCTTCTGGTGCCGCTGACCCAGCGCGACCGCGAGGGCGCCGTCCTCAGGATCAGGCGGATGGCTAGGGGGTTCGAGGCAGAGGCGATCCAGCAGATCCGGATCTTCCCCGGCCAGGGCCGCGGCGTGACCGCCCTCGACGACCGCGTCGCCGATTGGTGGCAGCGCGCCTCGGCCCTGGCACCGCTCCGCTTTCGCGGGCTGGAGCAGGGGCTGCCGTTGGATGGCTAACACTTCGTTTCGCTTTACCTTGATTTCGATCGTGAGTTTCCGGCATCTCGCATTGCCGCTATCAGTGCGGGTCTGATGGCCATTTGAGCGTGCTCCATGCATTCCGTTGCCCTGCTGACTGCCAGCTACGCCAAGGATATCGAACGCTTTTCGCTGCTCAGCGAGAGCATCGACACCTGGCTGTCGGGATACACGCGCCATTATGTACTCGTTAACGATGAGGACGTGCCGCTGTTCGCGCGCTTCGCCTCCGACAAGCGGGTCATCGTTCCGGCCTCGCGCTATCTGCCGAAATGGCTGTTCGCGCTGCCGCCGGCACTCCAGTTCGGCAGCCGGCGCGTCTGGCTGTCGCTGCTGTCCTCGCCCGTGCACGGCTGGCACATCCAGCAGATCCTGAAGATCGCCGGCGTCCTCAACGCGCCCGAGCAGCGCGTCTGCATCCTGGATTCAGACAATCTGTTCTTCCGCGAGTTCGACGTCGGCCAATATGCCGGCGCCGAGACGACGCCGCTGTTCGTCACGCACAAGGCGATCGGCGCCGACCACCCGTTGCACGGCCTGTGGCTGCGCACCGTCGATCAGCTTCTCGGCATCAAGGAGCGCTCATTTCCGGCCGACGATTATGTCGGCAACGCGCTGGTCTGGGACAGGGACACGGCGCGTGCGATGACGGACGCGATCAAGTCGGCGACCGGCCTGAGCTGGGCGCTGGCGCTGTGCCGGAAGAAGAAATTCTCGGAGTATCTGCTTTACGGAAACTTCGTCGCCAATGCGCCGGAACATCTGGCCCGACATCGCATCACCGAAGACAGCATCGCGGTCTCGCACTGGGACGACACGCCGCTCGATCGCCCGGCCATCGAAGCGATGATGGGCACGGCCTCGCCGGAGCAGGTCGCGCTTTGCATTCAGTCCTATTCGTCGACCTCGATCGATGACATCCGCGACGTGTTCCGGCTCTCATCGCGCGAGCGGCGCGCGCCGAACCTGGCTCCCGATCATATCGGCGACGTGGCCGCGTTCGAGACGCCGAAGACACGTTAATCGCTAGGCGCCTTTCGTGAACTTGCTGATGACGTCCATGAACGGCTTCGGCTTGAACTCGCCGTCGAGCGGCAGCGGGCGGTTCGGCTGCTTGTCCTTGCGGGCGAAGGTACCGTTGATCCAGCTGTAGCGGTCCGAGAGGCCCCAGGTCAGGATCGAGCGCACCGGGCCGCTCGCGGCAACGGCCGTCAGCAGGTCGTCGACGCGCTTGGCGACGACGGCGTCGCGCTCGGCAGGAGTTCCCGCCAGCTTCTGGTCGTCGACGTCGAGCTCGGTGATGAGCACCTCAAGCCCCCAGGAACGCAGCTCGGCGACGAATTCGGCGAGCCCGTGCGTGTCGATCTCGAGCTCGGCGTGCAAATGCGATTGCAGCCCGACGGCGTGGAGCGGAACGCCCTGATCGAGCAGGTCCATGATGAGGGTGCGATAGGCAGCCCGCTTGGCGATGAAGGAATCTTTCGCCGACTCGATGTCGTATTCGTTGATCGCGAGCTTGACGAAGGGGTCGGCCGCGGCCGCCGTGCGGAACGCCAGCGGAATCCAGCGATCGCCGAGATGTTGCGTCCAGAAGGTGTCGCGCCGGTCCTTCGGGCTGCGCGGATTATCCGGGATCGGCTCGTTGACGACGTCCCACGACGTCAGCTTGTCCTTGTAGTAGGAAACGACGGTGCCGATGTGGTCGAGATAGGCGCGTTCGACGCCCTTGCTGCCCTTGATCTGCTTGGTCCAGTCCGGAATGTCGTGATACCAGGCGAGTGCGTGGCCGCGCATGGTCAGATCGTTGTCGCGCGCGAAATCCAGGATCGCGTCGGCGCGCTCGAAGGTGAACGTATGGGCGTCCGGCCGCAGCATCGGCCATTTCAGCTCGAGCACCGGCACCACCTGCGTGCAATAGGTGCTGATGGCTTCGCCGAGCCGCGGATCGGCTTGCAGGTCCCAGAGCGTGGCGGCTGCGCCGTAGCCCGGGCGGCGCTGGACGCGTTTCGAGGCCGGCACTGCGGACGCCGATGCGCCCGCCGCGAGCGTTGCGACACTGCCGAGCAGGAATTCGCGTCGGTCGAGCCCGGTCACGCGTGCCGCTGCATCGCGGCTTCCGCGATTTCGTAATAGTGAAGCGCGCCCTTCTCGAGCGTCAGGTGGTCCAGCACATAATCGCGCGGCGCGAAGCCTCCTGCGTCGACCTGCGACCAGAAACGGCCCCAGCCCGCCGCGAAGCTGCCCGCATCAGTGAAGGTCATGCCGCATCGCGCGTCGAAATAGGGCACCGAGGACACGTTGCCCTCGTATCGCACCTTGTCGGGGAAGTATTTCGGATCCTGCCAGGGCCCGCCGCGATCCCAGGCGAAGACGGGCACGCCGCTCGACAGTGCTTGCTGGCAGGCGATGCCCTGGCTCTCGTGCTCGCAGAGGAAGACCATGCTGCGGCAGTGGGCCAGCGCGGCCTTGTAATCCTCTTCCCTGTAGTGGCCGTAGCGGATCGTTTCGACTGTGCGGCCGCTGGCTTCGAGAAACTTTCGGATCGGCTCGATCAGCTCCGGCTGGTACCGGTCGTAATCCCAGCGGACCTTGTCATAGAGCAGCACGTCCACCTTCTTCTGCGCGGCCGGCGTCGGGATCCACAGATCCGTCTCGATGCCGACGGGCCAGGCACCGACATGGGGCCAGTGCGGACGAAACATGTCGGCATACCAGGCGCACGGCAACAGCACCCGCCTCACGTCGAGGTCCTTCAGAGTCTCCGGTGCGTCGATCGGATGGTCATACATGGCGACGCCAAGCAGCAGCGGATTCTTCCACTTGAACCAATCGAGCACGAACGGCCGGCCGATGATGCAGGCCAGTTCCTCCGGATGCTTGCGGATGTAGCGATAATCGTTGACGCGGTAGCGAATGCCGAGCCGATCGAGGCCTGCGCAAAGATTGAGCAGAACGCGCCGTTGTCCGCTGATGAAGGACTTGCCGAGCAGCAACCGGCGCAGCAGCGGCCGAAGGTGACGGTCGCCGGGAAGCCAGCGGTCGTCTCGTTCCTCGAAGAAGAGGTTGAGGACCATCCTGTCGCGGCCTTTCGCGCCGGGATACGCCGGAACCGCGGGAGCAGTGGCGGTTCGACGCGGGAGGGAGGCCGATCTCGCCCGTGTTCGTTCGACAACGTCCATGTCAGTCACATCAGTGCGTCGGAGGAGTCGGGCGACGTTTCGCTATCATTGCTTCTTTTCTGTGATCGCGCCCGCTCCTTCAAGGACAGGGCAAATTTAACGCTAACGCGCGATAACCGCGCGCTCGCTCCATTAGCGATCCGATTTGCAGGGTTATCCGGCTATCCTTGGCCTATTCTTGGCAATGCCAGCGGCGAGCCCGATTGTCGCGCCCAATCGTCTTAACGATCCGTTAATCCTGATGGCCGCCCACGGTCCCGTGCTCGCATGCTGAACCGCCATTTCTCGATCTATCTCGTCGCCTACATCCTGCCTGCGGCGGTGGGCTTCTTCGCCGTCACGGCCTATACGCGGCTCTTGAGCCCGGCGGAGTACGGCGTTTATGTCGTCGGCATCAGCCTTGCCGGGATTCTGGGCGCGATCTTCTTCGCCTGGATCAAGCTGTCGGTGTCGCGCTATCAGGCGATGTCGGCGGACGTCGATTTTCGCGGCACGGCCATCGTCGCCTTCGCGCTCACGGTCGCGGTGCTCTGCGCCACCACTCCGCTGGTCGTCCTGTTCCGCAGCGATGTCAGCGTCGAGCTGCTGCTCGCCAGCATGTTCGTGGCGATCATGGCCAACGCGGTGGATGTGGGCCAGGAGTTCGAGCGCGCCAAATTGCGCCCCTACCGCTTCGCGGCGATCTCGATCGTGCGCAGCGTCTCCAGCGTCGGTTTCGGTCTTCTCGGCATCTGGCTCGGCTGGGGTGGATTGGGGCTGCTCGCCGCATTCGGTCTGGGGTCGCTCGCCGGCATCATCCTGAACCTCGTCGGCGACCGCACCGGGATCGCGCGCTTCCAGCGCAGCCAGTTCATGCAATTGGCGCGCTACGGCCTGCCGCTGACGCTGGCCGGCCTCTCCGTTGCGGTTTATTCGGCCTGCGATCGGCTCATTGTCGCTTATTTGCTCGGCAAGGACGCCGCCGGCATCTTCGGCGTTGCCGCCGATCTGCCGCGCCAGTTCATGGTGATGATCGCCTCCAGCGTCGCCGCGGCGACCGTGCCACTGGTGTTCCGGTCATTGTCCGAGAACAACGGCGAGACGACGCGGGAGCGGCTGACCGAAAGCCTCGAGCTGCTGCTCGTCGTCGTGGCGCCCGTTGCGGTCTGGCTTGCGCTGGCGGCGGACCAGGTGGCCGGCACGCTCGTCGGCATCGACTTTCGCGCCGGCGTCTCGGCCCTGCTGCCGACGCTGGTGCTCGCGCGGCTTTTCGGCATCGCCAATCAGTTCTACGTGCAGATCAGCTTCCAGCTCGCCGAGCGGCCCTTCATGCTGGCGGCGCAATCCTTCCTCATTTTGGTAATCAGCGTCATCCTGATGTTCGCGCTGATCGGCGGCTACGGCCTTTACGGCGCGGCGCTGGCGACGCTGGCAACCGAGGCGATCGGCTTCCTGGTCGCACTCGTCCTGATGCATCGGGCCCATCCGGTCCCGTTCGAGCTCAACCGCCTCGCCGGCGTTGCCGCCTCCGCAGCATTGATGGCGGCGGCGATCCTTGTTGCGCGCGCGCAAGTGGGCGGCACCGGCCTCGCCTCGCTCGTCATCGTCAGCCTCGCCGGCGGCCTTGCCTATGCGGTTGCGGCCTGGCTGCTCAATGTTGCGAACGTGCGAACCTTGTCGCTGCGTTTCCTGCGAACGTTGAACCGCAAGGCTCTCGGTGTCTAGCGAGGGGCTATCCGCGCGTTCGTACGGTTGCACCAAAAGGTGATCCGGACATTCTGCCGCAGCGATCGAGGCCAGCTCCGGCCGCCCTCGGCTGACGGCCGCCTTCCGCCTCCGCGAGGCGTCGTATATGAGAGATTTGTCGTCCGAACGTACCGAATCCCGCCACAGACGGAACGTAAGGCGACTGCAATTTCTTAATGCAACGATTCCAATCTGACACGTGAGCGATACCAGCCGACTGGCAGCTCGACCGAGGATGGCATGAAAAACCGATCGACGACGGCGCAATCCATCAGGGCGGTGGGGCGCCGGGGGCCTGCCGGAATCATGGCGCTCGTGGCGGCGGCGACCCTTGCGGCGGCCACCCCGGCGATTGCGGCCAAGCAGCAGCGCCAGGTGGCCGAGGCAGTCGCGCCGCGGGTGGCCGGCGATCCGATCATGGCGATCGTGTCGATCAAGAGCCAGCAGGTCACGTTCTACGATGCCGACGGCTGGATCGTGCGCGCGCCGGTATCGACCGGTACCACCGGACGCGAGACGCCGGCTGGCGTCTTTGCCATCCTCGAGAAGAACCGGGAGCATCGCTCGAGCCTGTATGACGATGCCTGGATGCCGCACATGCAGCGCATTACCTGGAACGGCATCGCCCTGCATGGCGGACCGTTGCCCGGCTATGCCGCCTCGCACGGCTGCGTGCGAATGCCGTTCGGCTTCGCCGAGAATGTGTTCGACAAGACCTATATCGGGATGCGCGTGATCGTCTCGCCGCATGACACGGTCCCGACGGAATTCTCTCATCCCTCGCTGTTCGTGCCAAAGCCGGAGGCCATCGCGGCCGTGCCCGGCCGGGCCGACAAGCTCTCCGCCGAGGCGGAGGAAGCCACAAGGGCGGCCGACGAGGCCAAGAAGGCTGCGTCCGCCGCCGCGAAGGAAGCCGCCTCCCTCCCCACCGCGCTGCGCAAGCTCGAACAGCAGAAGACCCGCGCCGATGCCGAGCTCGCCTTCGCCGACAAAATGCTCGCAAATGCCAAGACGGATCAGGCCCGCGCCAAGGCCGAGGAGCTGAAGCAGAAGGCAGCAACCAAGGCTGCCGACGCGGCGACGCAGCTCGATGCCGCCAAGGCCGCCGCGCAGCCGAAGCGCGATGCCGTGGCTGCGACCAAGGAGGCCGCGAAGACCGCTGCGGCCAGAAAGACCGAGGCCGTCAAGGCGGCGACCGACGCAAAGCTCGCGGGCGAGCCGGTCTCGGTCTACATCAGCCGCGCGACGCAGAAGCTCTACGTGCGGCGGAACACGCACAAGCCGGCGCCGGACGGCGGCGGCGAGGTGTTCGACACCAGCATCGAGGTTCCCGTCACGATCCGCAATCCCGAGCAGCCGATCGGCACGCATATCTTCACGGCGATGGCGAAGACCGGCACGGGCCTGCGCTGGAGCGTCGTCACGATCGAGAACGGCGATGAGGCCCGCAACGCGCTCGACCGCATCACCATCCCGCAGGACGTGTGGGACCGCATCGGACCGACCGCGTTGCCGCGCTCCTCGATCGTCATCTCGGACGAGCCGCTGAGCAGCGAGACCAATTACCGGACCGAGTTCGTCGCGGTGCTGAGCAACGAGCCGCAAGGCGGCTTCATCACGCGCAAGCCGACTGCGCCCGCCATGGTCGCCAGCGATGACGGCTGGGACAACGGCTTCGGCTTCTTCTACCGCGATCCCTACGTCCAGCCGGCAAACCCGCGCCGGCGCAGCCAGTACCAGTACTATCAGCCGGCGCAGCCGATGCAGCGGGGCTTCTGGTAAGAAGCTGGGCTTGCCTGCGGCGCAGGCTTATGGCCGCGCCGTGATCACCAGCGCCTGGATCTTGGCTTCGACCGGTCCGGACCCGTGGCGCGCGCGGATTGCAGCGGCGACAGCGTCCGTCGCGGCCTGAAGATCGCCGCCGCTTCTCGCCTCGATTTCGCCGCGCAGCGGGGTACCGTGGCAATACGCTAACGCCACGAGGTCGGGCGAGGCGGCGCGGCTGGTGGCTGCCAGTATTTCGATCGAGACGTTGCCGAAACCTGCGCGTGCGAGATCGGCCCGTATGATCGCCTGGTCGAAATAGCCGTGGGGTGTCCGCGTTAGGAAGCGTGGCGGATCGTCGGGAAACAGCTTGCCCAGGGCGGTCGTTGCGTCATCGGCGAACACGTTCTCCTCGATGCGGTCCCAGACATTGAAAAGAAACGCGCCGCCGGGCTTCAGGACCCGCTTTGCTTCCGAATAGCCCTTGACGCGGTCCGGAAAGAACATCGCCCCGAACTGGCAGCAGACCACGTCGAACTCGGCATCGCCGAACGGAAGCGCCAACGCATCCGCCTGACGCCAGGAGATGCGGTCATCGCCCGCCTGACGCTGCGCCGCGACCGCGAGCATCGGCTCGTTGAGGTCGGTCGCAACGTAGCGGACGTCGCGCGGCAAAGCCGCCGCCACGGCGCGCGTCACGGCGCCGGTGCCGGCCGCGATCTCGAGCAGCGCGGAGGGCGAGAGCGCGGCGACGCGTCTTGCGATGTCGTCGGCGTAGCCGGCGAAGATCATCGGGACGAGATGCTCATCGTAGAGTTTTGGGATGGAGCCGGCGAAAACCTTGTCAGTGTCTGACATGCCTGCCTCGCTGAAGGTTCGGACGTGAGCTCCAACCTTACCACGGATGCGCCGGCAAGGCTGTGAAGGAGACCGGCTCAGCACGGCGTTGTGTGCTCAGCGAACATCGGCAAAACCGGTCAGCGAGCCTTACGATCTCCCGCCGCCGACCTCGCGGATCGGCCGCGTGCCGTCCCAGCTGATCGCGGCCTGGCGGACCTTCTCGAAGAACGGGCCCTTAGTGCCGCTGATGTCGGAGATCTCGATCACCGTGCCCGGATGCGCCTGGGTGTCGAAATAGGCAAAGCGTCCCTTGTCGCCGCCGATCTGGCCCTCATGGCCGATCCTGTAGCCGAGCCCGAGCGCCTTATCGTAGAACGCCTGATAGTCGTGGCTCCAGTACGACATGTGCTGGAGCCCTTCGTGCCCGCCATCGAGAAATTCCTTGTAGAGCGAGGGCGCGTCGTTGCGTTGTTGGATCAGCTCGATCTGGAGATCGCCGGAATTCGCCAGTGCAATGCTCATCTCGACGGCGGAATCCCGGCCGCGATGGCGGAACCAGTCGGTCTTGACCCGGTCCATGTAATACCAGGGACCGACGCCCATCACCTCGATCCAGTGCTTCATCGCGGCGTGGATGTCCCGCACCACATACCCGTTCTGGCGCACCGCGCCGAAGATGCGGCTCATGCCCGCGCTCCTGTCGTCAGCTTACTTACTTGACCTCGATGCCCGCGTCCTTGGCAACCTGCTTCCAGGCCGTAATGTCGCGCGCGTTGATGTCGCGCTGCTCCTCGCCCGCCACGAATTGCGGCGTGATGCCGAGCGCCAGCAGCTTCTGCTTCACGACGTCATCGCCAAGGGCCTCCTTCAGGGCCGCCGACAGCTTCTGCGCGATCGGCGGCGCGACACCGGCCGGCGCATACATCGCCCAGGACAGGCTGCGGTCGAACGCGACGCCCTGCTCCTTGTAGCTGGCGATTTCGGGCAGGCTCGGCGACCGCTCGCCGCAGGCGGCCAGCGCCTTGATCGAGCCCTCCTTCACCAGCGGCGTTGCGGTGGCAACGTCGAGCGTCGCGAGCGAAATGTGGCGGCCGAGCAAATCGCCGGCCAGCTTTGCGATGCCGTTGAACGGCACGTGGTCCATCCTGATGCCGGTCTGCTGCATCAGGATCTCCGCGCAGAATTGTCCGGTCGAGCCGACGCCCCAGCTGCCGTACTGGATCGGCTCGCCCTTCTTGGCCAGCGCGACCAGACCCTTGATGTCATGGGCGGCAAAGTCCTTGGTCGCCACCAGCATGATGGAGGAGACGCCGACGCGCCCGATCGTCGTGAAATCCTTGATCGGATCGTAGGGCAGCTTTGGATAGATCGCGGGCGCCAGCACATGCGTGGTCATGCCGCCGACGGTGATGGTGTAGCCGTCATTCGCGGATGTCGCGACCATCTGCGTGCCGATCGTGCCGGCGGCGCCGGTGTGGTTCTCGACATAGATGCTCTGTCCGAGCGTCTTGCCCATCCTGTCCGCAAGCAGCCGGCCGACTACGTCGCCGCCGCCGCCGGCCGCGTAAGGCAGCAGCATCCTGATCTTGCGGGTGGGGTAGGCGGCAACATCCTCGGCACGGGCCGACGTCGCCGCAGACAGGATCAACAGCGATGATGCGACGATGCGAAGCGCTGCGATGGTTTGCGCGGGCAAAAGGCGAGCGTGGCTTGCCATGGCGTTCTTCCCCAAATTGCTCTCCGCTTATCGAGCGGAGTTGAAACGAACGATCGTTCGTACGGTTGACTAGCGAACGAACGTTCGTTAGTCAAGCAGCATGGCTGTCGACACCTCCAGCGCGGCTGAAGCGGCTGCGCCCACGACGCGCGAGCGCATCCTCACCGAAGCGCTCAATCTGTTCGCGCAGAGCGGCTATGGCGGCGCCTCGATGCGCGAGCTCGCGCGCCGCGTCGGCATTCGCGAGAGCAGCCTCTACAACCATTTCCCCGGCAAGGCGGCGATCCTCGAGGCGATCGTCAGCGAGCATGGCCCGGCCAGCTCGGCGAGCCGGTTGGAGGAGCCGCGCTACAAGCAGCTGGCGCGGCAGCCGGCGGAGTTCTGCCGGCAGTTCGCGCTCGACCTCGTCGAGCAATGGTCCGATCCGCGCGAGCACCAGTTCCAGAAGGTCATCACCGCCGAGCGCAACCGCGTGCCCGGCATCCGCGCCAAGTTCGCCGATCAATTCTACGCGCGCGAGCAGAGGCTGATGACGGACTATTTTCGCGGCTTCGCGCTCGCCGGCCTGATCTCGACGCCCGACCCGCGCGAGACCGCGCGGCTGTTCGCCGCCGGTCTGATCTACATCCGCCTCGAGCATTACGTGATGGGCGCGGTGCCGTCGCCGCGGCCGAAGGTGATCGAGGCGATCGACCGCTATCTCGCCTTCTTCCTGTCGCTGATCGCGGCAGGCGGTGACGCCGACAACAAGAAACGAAAGCCCAAGGAGAAACGCGTGGCAAGGCTGCCCCTGATTGATCCGGAGACGACGAGCGGCGACATCCGCGCCTCGTTCGACCGCATGCCGGTCAAGCTCAACATCTTCCGCATGATGGCCCATGCCGAGGCCAACATGATCCCGGCGATGCGGCTCGGCAATTCCATCCTGCACAAGCAGAAGCTCAGCGCGGTCAACCGCGAGCTTCTGATCCTCCAGTCCGCCCAGCTCGAAGGCGGCGCCTACGAGTGGCGCCAGCACGTGCCGATCGCGCTCGGCGTCGGCTGCACGCAGGACCAGATCGACGCCATCGAGCGTAGTGACTACGACGCCGCCGGCCTGAGCGAGGCCGAGCGCGCGCTGCTGAAGTTCGGCCGCGAAGTGGTCGAGAACGTCCGTGTCCCCGAGACCATCTTCGCGGCCGTGCGAAAACATTTCAGCGACCAGGAAATCGTCGAAGCCATCGTCGCGCTCGGCTTTTACATGATGATGGCGCGCCTGACCGAAGCAACGGAAACCGATCTCGATCCCGCCGCTGGCATGAAGGTCTATGACGGCGGCAAGAAGCCAGGCGGCTGAGATGGCGGACACCGAGAGCAAGCCGGAGCGTTACATTCGTCCGCCGAGCGCGGAATCATCCGGAGAAGCGCCGGGCAGGGGGCGCCTCAAAGGGCGCCGCATCCTGATCGTCGGCGGCGGCCAACGCGTGTTCGACGCAGCGAGCGATCCAATCGGCAACGGCCGTGCCATGAGCATCCTGTGCGCCCGCGAGGGCGCCAAGGTCGCGGTCGCCGATCTCAACCGCAGCTCCGCCGAACAGACGGTGAAGCGCATCACGGATGAAGGCGGCGAGGGTTTTGCCATCGCGGCCGACGTCACCTCGGAGGTCGACGTCGTCCGCATGATCGACGAGGCGCGCCGCGCCATGGGCGGGCTCGACGGCATGGTGCTGAACGTCGGCACATTCGGCAAGGTCGGGCTCGATGCCGTCAGCCCCGAGGAGTGGAACAAGATCTACGACGTCAATGTCCGCGGCCCCATGCTGTGCTGCCGCGCCGGCTTGCCGAAATTCGACGATGGCGGCGCCATCGTCTTCATCTCCTCCATCGCCGCGCTGAAGGCGGGCTCGCAGATGGCGGTGTACGATTCCTCGAAAGCCGCGCTCGGCGGTCTGATGCGCAACATCGCCCATCTCGGAGCCCGCCGCGGCATCCGCGCCAATCTCGTCTATCCCGGACTCGTCGACACCCCCAACGGCCGCGAAGCCGGCGCCGGCCGTCCCTCCCGCGGCAAGAGCCACATCCCGTTCGGCCGCCAGGCGACAGCCTGGGAGATTGCCTATGCCGTGCTGTTCTTCCTCTCGGACGAAAGCGTCTACGTCACCGCACAGACCCTCGCAGTCGATAGCGGCCTGAGCGGGATGTAGACGACATCCTATCGTTTGGCCGATCGCGCCCGACAAACGAGATGATCGAGCGAGATGTGCCCCGGCCCGTAAGCCATGAGGGCAAGCGCCATCGCCGCCCAAGCGAGGTGAATCGGCCAGCCGTCGGGCACCGTGAGCTCGACGATCACGGTCATGAACAGCAGCCCGAGCGCGGCGAACCGCGTGCCCAGTCCCAGCACCAGCAGGATCGGGAACATGATCTCGCCGGAGCCCGAGAGAAAGGCCATCACCGTCGGGGCCGGAAAGTGATAGGGCCCGCCGGGCAGATGCAGCATGAATTCGTCGCTGAACAGCGTCACCGCGGTGTCGTTGAGCTCGAGGAAGCCGCTCCATTTGAGCAGGCCCGAGCGCCAGAACGGCACGGCCAGCGCGAGGCGCAGCACCAGCTGGACCAGCGATGGCATCGCGAGCGCCTGCACCAGATGATTGGCTCTGTCGACGATTGCTCCGAGCGACGGCAGGCCGCTGGCGGGCGTCATGGGCTGCTCCGTGATCATGATGGGTCTCCGCAACAGAGCGAGGTGAAGGCGCCGGCTTCGATCAGCCCGACAATGTTCGCGGCAATGTCGAATTCGCTTGCCGCCTCCAGTGCCGCCGCCGCGGCTTCGCCGAGCGGCCGGCCCGACATGAGATGGTGCGCGAAGACCGCTCCGCCGGGTGGAAGGCGGCGCACGGCGACGTCGAATTCGCCTCGCGTGATCAGAGCATCTTCCGGCGTCGAGGCATCGATGCGCATGACCGGTGCGTCGTCGCGGTTGGCCGCAAAGATCGTCACGGCGGCATAGTCCGAACGCAGGCATCGCGCGGCCGGGTGTGGAATGAAAACCAGATCAGCCAGGCGGTCGGGTGTCACCGCCGAGAGCCGGGCCGGCGACAGCGGGACGGCGTCGGCGGCGTGATAGGCATCGAGCCAGGCCCGCTCGAGACGCGCGACGTCGGCGAGCCAGGGCATATCTTGCGCATGCTCGTAAGCTTCGATGAACTCCGGGAAATCGCGGCCGTATTCGAACAGCAGCGGCGATGTCGGCGGATTGCTGCGCACATGCAAGCGCGCCATCGCGCGGAAGAAGTCGACGCCGGTGATGCGCTGCACCGCCGGATAGATCGCGGCGAGCGCGTCGATCAGGCTCACCGTGACGTTGTTGCGGTGGACGTCGTAGCGCCGGCCAGCGGCCTTGCCGTTCGGGCCGGTCACGAGCTCAGGCGTGCTGCGCGCCGGATCCAGCAGCGCCGGCGCGAACGATGCGGCAAAGCACAAACCTGGTTCAGGCGGCATGACGCTCTCCTGCCGGCACGGCGGACTGATGGCGGTCGAGGATCGCCTGGGCGGCAGCGGCTTCCGCTTGCAGGACCGGCCAGTCCGGAATCTTGCTGTCCCATTCGATCAGCGTCGGCACCGGCCCGCGGCGCCGGATCACGATCTCGTAGAGCTTCCAGACGGCGTCAGTGACCGGGCCGTCGTGGCTGTCGATCAACAGCAGGTCACCTTCGTCGTCGGCCTGCTCGGCATGCCCGGCGAGATGAATTTCCTCGACGCGCGACAGCGGGAAATCAGCGAGGTAGTCGAGCGCAGAATATCCATGGTTGGCCGCGGAGACGAACACGTTGTTGACGTCGAGCAGCAGGCCGCAGCCGGTGCGCTCCGCAACGGCGCGGATGAATTCGGTCTCGTGCATGGAGGATTCGCGGAAGGCGAGATAGGTCGACGGGTTTTCCAACAGCAGCGGCCGCCGGATCGCCTCCTGCACCTGGTCGATGTGATCGCAGACGCAGGCCAGCGTCGCTGCCGTATAGGGCAACGGCAACAGATCGTTGAAGAAGCTGGTCTCGTGCGTCGACCAGGCGAGATGCTCGGAGACCAGCGCCGGCTGATAGCGCGCGACCAGGCCGCGGAAGCGCGACAGATGCGCCTTGTCGAGCGGCCGGGGCCCGCCGATCGACATGCAGACGCCGTGCAGCGAGAGCGGATGATCGCGGCGGATCGCCTCCAGCGCGCGATGCGGCGGCCCTCCGGCGCCCATGTAGTTCTCGGCGTGGACCTCGAAGAAGCCGCGCCGATCCTTTGCCTCGAGGATTGCCGGGAGGTGCTCGGGCTTGAAGCTCGTCCCGGCAACGCCGCCGATCGGCATTGCGAAGCGGAGCGGCAGCGCTGCTGGCGGGGCCGGCCTGATTGTGCTCATTGTGCTGCTCCGTTCGCGCTTGCCGTTGCGCCGGCTGTTACACCGGCTTCAGCGAACCCTTCTTGCCGCCCGGCAGCTCGATGCTGGTGCAGGTGCCGCCCTTGACGAATTTCCAGGCATTACCCTGGTAGTCCACGGTCGAGGTGCCCTGGCAGGTCGTGCCCGGTCCCGCCGCGCAATCGTTCTGGCCTTTCAGTGCGACGCCGAAGCACTTCTCTTTCTTGGCGGCTACGGCGGCATCGGCTTCGGCCTTGCTCAGGGGGGCGGCGGAGGCAAGGGTCGCGAGCGCGGTCGACACCGCACCGGCGAGGACGAGGGAGGTGACGGTATGTTTGGCAGACATCGAGGTTCTCCTGTTCGAATGGTGTCGCCCGGCAGGCGAGCGCGCATGCTCTCCTTCGCTCCGCGCGCCGCCCGTGTTACGGCGGGCTGCTCACGAAACCGTGAGATCGATTGGATCGGGCGCACGGGCGGTGCGCTTGGACGGGATTAGCGGGCAAGTGGGTGCCCAAATCCAATGCCTTGGCGCTATCGACACGTTAGAGCGAGAGCATTGGATGCGTCCGACCAAACTTGGCAGAGGTAACGGACGGTAGGAAATCTGCGTAGAGCGATGACAGGAGTCGCGCCCACCCAAAGGCGGATAAAACCATGAACGTCGATCCCGGACGCCAGCTTCGCGCGATCGCAAGGATGACGGTCAGCATCCGCCTTGCGGTCTCCGCGCTGGTCCTCGCCGCGATCCTGCTGACCGCGGCGCTCTCCAGCCTGCTGTGGTGGCGCACGGCGGAGGCGGCCAGCCGGCAGCTCGCCTCGACCATCAACGAGCAGATCGTCGCGGCGGTGCGCAAGGAGGTCTCGGCCATCGTCGACGAGGCGCGGGCCGCGCACACCGCGATCCGCACGCTGTTCCTCCAGAACGTGCTCGATACCCGCGAGGCCGACAAGCGCGAATTCGTCTTCCTCTCGCAATTGCAATCGCAGGCGACGATTTCCTGGGTCGCGTTCGGCTGGCCCGACGGCTCCTTTTTTGCCGCGCACAAGCTCGGCGACCGGCGCCTGGAGATGATGGAGATCTCGCTGACGGATCATCCGGGCGAGCGCCGCGTCGACGAATACGACGTGGTGCCCGGCGACATCGAGTTCGCCAACCGCCGCTTCGAGCCGACCGATTTCCGCGTCGCCGATCAGGCCTGGTTCAAGGCCGGCCTCGGCGCGGACGATCCGCAATGGTTCAGGGTCATGAAACACGCGACCGGCGAGCGGCCGTCGATCGCCTTCGCCGGCCCGATCGACGTCTACCAGGAGCGGCAAGGCGTGCTTGCCGTCATCATCGAATACACCAGGCTTGCGCGCTTCCTGTCGCAGCTGGAGGTCGGGCGCACGGGCACCGCCTTCATCGTCGACGGCAGCGGCGAGCTCGTCGCAGCGCCGGACAAGGACGCCGACGAGCTCCATCCGGCGCGTGGCGACACGGCGCTGCTGCCGCTGGCGCGCGCAGCGCTCGACCAAGCCGGGGAAGCCGGCCGCAAGGAGGCCTGGCGAAGCCGGCTCACCTCGGGCGGCGCGGCCTATGAGGTTGCGCTGACGCCGCTGCCGTTTCCCGGCTGGTCGCTCGCGACCGTGATTCCCGAAGCCGAATTTCTCGGGCCGGTAGAGACGACATTGCACCGCCTGATCCTCGGTCTCGCCGTCGGCGCCGTGCTCGCGGCGCTGGCCTCGGCAATGCTGGCGCGGTCCGTCATCGCCGCGCCGCTGTCGCGCGTCGTCGGCGAGCTGCGCCATGTCGAAGCCTTCGCGCTGGAGCAGGTCCGTCGCCATCCGTCGCGGCTCAAGGAGATCGCAAGCCTGTCGGGTGCGATCGCGGAGATGGCATCCGGCCTGTCCGCATTCCGCAAGTTCATCCCGGCCGATCTCGTCCGCGGCCTGCTGCGCCAGGGCGTCGAGGCGAAGCCCGGCGGCAGCGTCCAGGAGCTCAGCGTGATGTTCATCGACATCGCCGGCTTCACCGGATTGTCGGAGCGGCTCGGCGATCGCGTCGTGCCGCTGCTGTCGCGCTATCTCGACCTCACCTCCGAGATCATCGTCGCCAATGGCGGCACCATCGACAAGTTCATCGGCGATGCCGTGATGGCGTTCTGGGGCGCGCCGCAGCCGCAAGGCGATCACGCCGCGCGATGCTGCCGTGCCGCGCTCGCCTGCCGCAAAGCGATCGACGAGTCGGGCCTCGTCGACGATCTCGGTCAGCCGCTCCAGATCCGCATCGGCATCAATTCCGGCCGCATGCTGGTCGGCAATATCGGTTCGGAGCTGCGGCTGAACTACACCGTGATCGGCGATGCCGTGAATGTCGCGAGCCGGCTCGAAGGCGCCAACAAATCTTACGGCACGCAGATCCTGGTCGGCGCGGCGACCGAACGTCTGGCGCGCGGCACTGTCGTCACGCGCGAGGTCGACAGCATCGCGGTCTACGGACGCGAGGAGGGACTCTCCGTTCACGAGCTGATCGGGATGGCGAACGAGATGGCGGTGGGCAGCATCGGCTGGATCGCCGACTACGAGCGCGGCCTCGCCGCCTATCGCGCCCGCCGCTTTGCCGATGCGCTGGCCGATTTCGAGGCGGTGCTGAAGCAGCGCGGCGACGATCGCCCGGCCGAGCTGATGCGTGACCGCTGCCGTCGGCTCGCTGCAGCTGCGCCCGACGTCAGCTGGCGGCCTGTGGCGGCATTGGCCTCGAAGTAGCGACATCATCCGCGGACCTGTAGCCCGGATGGAGCGGAGCGTAATCCGGGGCCGGTGCTTCACGGCGCGAGCTAACCCGGATTGCGCTGCGCTTCATCCAGGCTACAAACTCGGTTACATTCCTGACTTTCCCGGATGAGTTCGAGACATGAAGACCACATTGCTCAATCCTGAAAACTACACCCGCTCGCCGTGGAAGAACGGCGGCGGCGTCTTCACCGACATCGCGGATGCGCATCAGGCCGATGCGCCGCGGAAGGACTGGGACAGCCTGCTCTGGCGCTTTGCGTCGACGCCGATCGTGGCGTCCGGTCCGTTCTCCCACATGCCCGGCATCGACCGCTTGCAGATGGTCGTCGAGGGGCGCGGGCTGGTGCTGAAGTCGCCGACGCAGGAATTCGACGAACGTGAACCCTTTACGACGGTGCGTTTCACCGGCGAGCTCGAGATCGTGACCGAGCTCGAGGCCGGTCCCGTCGAGGTCGTGAACCTCATGGCGCGGCGCGGTGCGGCCGAGATCGATCTCCTCGCGTTGAAGCAGCCCGGTGATCACCGGCACCTTGCCGCCGGCACGCATCTGGTCTACGCCCCGCGGGGCGAATGCCGCATCCGCCTCGACAATGAGGAATTTGCGATTCCCCGCACCGGCACGCTGAAGCTCGAGCTGGCGGAGCCGTCGCAGCTTGCGCTCGTCGCGGGTCTGGCGGTGCTGGGGTCGATCCGGCTTCTGGTCTAGAACCTCGGACCGATGCGCACAATCCATGCAACTGGCCAGGTTGACGCCGCCCGGCCGGCACACGATATCTGCTTCGCTAAAGATGCCAGCTCGAGGGGCAGAATATGAATGCGCCAGACACATACGCCCCCACGCAGGCCGACGGCGTCATCGACTGGCTGACCAACGGCACGCGCGACGAGCGCTTCATCGACGACATCTTCGCGCAGATGTGCATCCGCCTGCAGCAGGCAGGCATCCCGCTCAAGCGGTCGACCCTTCACGTGATGATCCATCATCCGCAATGGCTGGGCGCCCGCATGATGTGGTCCGACGGCAAGCGCGAGGCGGAGATCACGCTGGCCGACTATGACGTTCGCGAGCGGTCCGAATATATCGGCAGCTCCGCCAACGAGATCCATGACGGTGCCGACGAGGTCCGCGAAAAGCTCGAGCAGGATTCCTCGCTCGGTCGCAAGCATGCCCTCTATGACGACATGCGGTCGCTGGGCATGACCGATTATGTGGCCTGGCCGCTGCTGCACACGCTCGGCAAGCGCCACGTCGTCACATTTGCCACTGATCGTCCCGGCGGTTTCGAGGATGTCCACATCGCCGGCCTGAAGAAGCTGTTGCCGGTGCTGGCGCTGGTCAGCGAGATCCGCATCAAGAATCGCCTGGCGCGCACGCTGCTCGAGACCTATGTCGGCTCCCATGCCGGCGAGCTGATCCTGGCCGGCGCCACCAGGCGCGGCACCGGCACGACGGTGCGCGCCGCGATCATGATCTGCGACCTCAGGGACTTCACCAAGATATCAGACAATTGGCCGCGCGACGACGTCATCGACCTGCTCAACGACTATTTCGACGCGATGTCGGAGCCGATCGCGCGGCACGGCGGCGAGATCCTGAAATTCATCGGCGACGGGCTGCTCGCCATCTTCCCGCTTCATCAGCCGAACGCCTGCGCCAATCTTCTGCACGCGGTGGCCGAGGCGAGGGGAGCCATGGCCGCGCTCAACGATCGGAACAGCGCGACCGGTCGCGCGCCGCTGAATTACGGCATCGGCGTCCACGTCGGCGATGTCATGTACGGCAATATCGGATCGGCCCAGCGGCTGGATTTCACGGTGATCGGCCCGGCCGTCAACATGGCCTCCCGCCTGGAGGCGCTGACCAAGACGCTCGGCAGGAACGTGCTGCTGTCACGCGATTTCGCCGAGCTTGTCGAAAAGGAGTTCGCATTGGAGCATGTCGGCCGGCACGAGGTGCGCGGCTTCAACGCCCCGATCGAGCTGTATGCCTATCCGGCTCGCGCTATTTCCGGTTAGTTCCGGGAGCGTTCGGCAGGGCCTGCTGGCCGCCCTGGGTCTGCCTGGCCGGATCGTTGTCGCCCGGCCTCATCGTTGACGACTTGGCCGGTGCACTGGCGCCGCCGCTGTTGGCGTCCGACGACGTATTGAGGCTGGAGGCGCCCGCGCCGGTCGTGCCGCCGGTGCCGGTCGAATTGATGCCGGAGCCCGTCCTCGACGGCCCCGCGCCGCTTTGCGCGAAGGCGGAAGGAGACGAGGCGAGCGCCGCGATGAGCCCTGCTATGACGAGTGCTTTCATGTCCGCTCCTGTGCTCGGCCTGTGCATGATCCGGACCCGGAGGGCCGCGCAGCGCAAAGTGCGCAGCGGTTTTCCGAAAAGATCATGCGCAAACAATAACCTGGAGCGCGATGATGGTTCATCCTAATCGCATCGCGCTCTAGGCGGCCTCGGCCCGGCATCCGGGGGCGGGGCTTGAGCCGAGGCCGCCATTTGCCGGAATGGTGAGACGCCGGCGAAGGGCCAATGCGCGGGAACGCGTGGTCGTTCCAAATTCGATGGCAGGGCCGCTGAACTACGCCGACCAGCGATCCTGCTCTTCCTGGTGGGCGTGCTCGTTCAGCCGGTCGGCGATCTCGTCCGCGATCTGCTCGGTCTCGGCCGAGGCCACCGGCTCGCCCTTGTGTGTCTTCAGCTTGTCCTTGTCGGCTTCGATCGGGAAGTCGTCGGGTGTCAGTCCGGTCGTCTTGTTCATGGTGCGCCTCACTGTCTCCAGTAGGGGAAAACACACGTGAAGGGCCGATCGTTGCTTTGAGGATGAAGCCGCTGGACCAAGCGGCGTCAGGCGCCGCCGACCGCCCGCGTGATGGTGCCGCTCCCGCCGCAGGTGGCGCAAGGCGCGCCGTCGATGCGTCCCTTTCCGTGACAATCGGGACAGACGTCGTCGCCGGTGCCCTTGGTTCCAGGCGGGGCTTCGTCACCGGGATTGAGCGCTGCTTGCGTCGGAATCTTTGCGTCTTGCGCGTGGGCAGCTTTGGTCTTGGTCATGTGCGCCTCCTCGACAACACCGCAACGCGCCTTGCCGCAGAAAGTGCCAATCGGAGTTCGCAGCGCAGTCAACGGAACCGCGCTGCTGATCTCGCTACTTCTCGACCGAGCCCGTCCAGTCCTTGAAGCCGCCGACGTTGTAGACGTTCTCGTAACCCATATCCTTCAAGAGCTTGCCGGCTAGCGCCGACCTGCCGCCGGATGCACAATAGAGGATGACGGTCTTGCTCTTGTCGAACGCCTTGTCGTGATAGGGCGACTCCGGGTCGGCGCGAAACTCCAGCATCCCGCGCGAGACATTCACGGCGCCGGCGATCTTGCCGCTGGCGGCGACTTCCGGCGCATCGCGAACGTCCACGACCAGCGTGTTGCCCTTGTTGATCATCTCGGCCGCCTGCTCCGAGGTGATCTTCGGGACCGCCGCGTTCGCAGCTTCCAGCATTTGCTTGACACTCGTTGCCATGAATTCTCTCCGGGTTTTCTTCTGCCGCCCCATAGGAGGATAGCACATCGATCTGGACATCGCTCCCGGATGAGCTTGTCTTGCCGGAGTCAGCAGGCCAGAGGTCCGGTTGCCAAGGCCGGATTGTCCGACTAGCCTTGCCGAAGCTACGCCCAAACGGTCTCCGGCCGCGCCTTCATGCCCAAATTCCTCCGCATCGGTGTCCATCAGTCCAACGTCTCCGGATACACCTCGAAGGCGTGGTGCGTCAGGCGGGTCGGCGCGGCGGTCTTCCTGAAATGGGGCGCGGTCGAAGTGCATGGCACCGGTGCCGCGCGCAAGGTCTATTGGTCGCGCCTGCCGCAGGAGAAGATCATTCGTTGCGGCAGTGCGCAGCGCGCGCAGGACTACACCAAAGCCGCGATCGCGCGGCGCCGCAGCCATCGCTATGAGCCGCTGACCGGCACGATCGCGAACCGGCGGCCGTCGGCCGCACGCGGGGCCGAGCTCAAGCAGGCGCTCGCCACCATCCTGATCGTCGACATCGTCGGCTCCACCGCGAAGGCGGCCAAGCTCGGCGATGCGCGCTGGACCAAGGTCATGGGCCATTACTACGCGGCGGTGCGCAAGGAGCTGAAGACGTGCGGCGGCAAGGAGGTCGTGACCACTGGCGACGGCGTGCTGGCAACCTTCAAGAAGCCCGCCGCCGGCATCGCCTGCGCCACCGCGGTCCAGAAAGCCGTGCGCACGCTCGGCCTCGAGATCCGCGTGGGCCTGCACACCGGCGAATACACCATCAGCGGCGGCGAGATGGTCGGCCTCGCCTTCCACATCTGCACCCGCGTGGCGGCGAAAGCACGCGCGGGTGAGGTGCTGGTGTCGAGCGCCGTCAAGGAGCTGATGACGGCGCAGTCCGCGATCAGCCTGAGGGATCATGGCCAGCACCGGCTCAAGGGCGTGCCGGAAAGGTGGCGGCTGTACCGGGTGGAGGGGTGAGGGCGACCGCGATGGCCTTTGCGAGAATGCCGCCCAGCCAGCAAGCCCTGGATATTCAGGCTTCCGCTTTCATGTTGGCGAAACGGTCACGCAAATAAGCGGCAAAGGGGCGCCTTCCCTCGTCCTGGCTCCAACTGTCGATCGCAAGACGAAAGGCTCCGATCGAGACCATCGCGACCATGCGGAGCGCCGTTTGCCGCTTGGGCTGCGGCCACATCGCGCTGAGCGCGTCGAAGACCGCCTGCTCCTGCTGCGCGTATTTGGTGGCCTCCCGGGCGCGAAGCGTCTCGTTGGCTCGGATGAAGCGGTCGATCTCCATCATCTGCTTGCGGGCCCGAAGGTCCTCGTAGGACGCCGTGAGCTCGACCAGCGCATTCTTGACCGCCTCGAGCGGCGTCTGCTTGGTTGACTGCTCCAGAACGGCGCGCCGTATCGCTTCGGCGAAACCTTCTTGCCAGGCCAGGATGATGTCTTCCTTCGACTTGAAATAGTAGAAGAAGGTCCGGCGCGAAATTCCCGCTGCCTCGGCGATGGCATCGAGCGTCGTCGCCTCATAGCCGTTTCGAAGGAAGAGCCTCAGGCCGGTCTCGGTGATCCGCCGCAACGTTTCGCGGCGCTTCTGCTGCCTCAGTCCTTCGCTTTTGGGTGATGCGTCGTCTGCGTCCTGTTTCGACACACAACCGCCTCATTCAAAATTACACTCAGTGCGATAAAATTCCGCATCAAGTGCGAAATTACCGCATGCGAGGCCGGCCGGCAAGGCTCGGCCGAGCTCGAGACGTTCGAAACAGCGAACTGGATCAAGATGGCTGCAGACAGGGACGGCCCGGCAAGCGACCGGGATGCCGACGCCTCGTATTGCGATTCCCGCGGTGCCGAGCCCGGCTCGCTGCACGCGGCCGGGAAGGACCGGCCCATGCGCAGCTCCGGCCATATCGAGCTTCTTCGCCGCAGCCCGGGCGGTTACGCTGCCTCAGGCCGCGGCGAGAGCGCGACGCACCGGCCCCGCCGCGCACTTGGTAGGCCGCACCGAGGCTTGCCGACCGCGCCCCGGGTGATCCGTGACGTGCGAAATGGTCATGTCGCCGAGCAGCGCCTCGATCGCGCGGCGCAGGCCTCGACCGGCGAACCAGACCAGCGTCGATTTGTCGCTCGGGCCCTCGCCCGTGCGGTCAGGGCCGTGCGGTCGCCGTATCTCGGCAATATCGGCGTTCTCATCCTGCTGTGCGCCATCTCTTATCAGCCCTGCTTCGATCTGGCGAACGCCGTTTCGAACAGCGTCCTCTGTCTCGGTGCGAAGACGGCATTCGCGGCAACCGTCAATCTCGTGGTGGACGAGTGGACCCCGACGATCCAGGCCTTTCTGGCCGGTCGCCTCCTGCGCTGGATCGGCCTCAGCCTTCTGCTCGCGCTGCTTCCCGCGCTGACCATCATCCGCGCCGGGATGCTGGCGAAGCTGCGGTCGTTGGCCGCACTCTCGCTTGTTCGGCTGCGCGGCATCCTGAGAGCGTCGCTCTGGCCGTTCAAGCAAGGACGCCGCGCCGGCGCCGTTCACGAGAAGGTCAACACGCCAAGCCGAAACGACGCTTGAAAATTACACTCAGTGTAATCTAATGGGCAGGACATGATGATGTGTCGTGGGAGGTGGCCCGATGTCCGGTTGGAGTGCGAGCGATATTCCGTCACAGCGGGGGCGTTGCGCCGTCGTCACGGGCACGGGTGGCCTGGGTTATCAGGATGCGCTGGCGTTGGCGCGTGCAGGCGGCGAAGTGATCATTGCCGGTCGCGATGCCGCAAAGGGAGCAGCGGCCGTCGCACGGATCCAATCCCGTCAGCCGGACGCGAATGTCCGGTTCGAGCGGCTCGACCTCGCGGACATTCATTCGGTGCGGGCCTTTGGCTCCCGCCTGCGCGCCGAGCGGGACAGCCTCGACCTGCTCGTCAACAATGCCGCGGTCATGACGCCTCCCGCCCGGCAAGTGACAGCCGACGGGTTCGAATTGCAGTTCGGCACCAACCACCTCGGCCATTTCGCGCTGACGGCCGAGCTTCTGCCGCTACTGCGGAAGGGCGTGGAGCCCCGTGTCGTCACCGTGTCCAGCCTAGCGGCGCGCGGCGGAGCGATCGAGTTCGACAATCTGCAGGCTGAGCGTCGCTACCAGCCGATGCCGATCTACAGCCAGTCCAAGCTTGCGAACCTGATGTTTGCGTTCGAACTGCAGCGGCGAAGCCGGACGTTCGGCTGGGGCATCACCAGCGTTGCGGCCCATCCCGGCATATCGCGGACCGACCTCATTCCGAATGGTGCCGGCAGAATGAGCCTGTCCGGCCTGGCGCGCAGCGCGCTCTGGTTCCTGTTTCAGCCGGCGGCGCAAGGCGCGCTGCCGACGCTGTTCGCGGCGACCTCGCCGGACATCGTGCAGGGCGGCTATTACGGTCCGGACAAGTTCGGTGAAACGCGCGGCTCGCCCTCCGTGGCGGGCGTGCCGCCGCAAGCCGATGACGACGCGGTGGCGTCTCGTCTGTGGGACGCCTCGGCAAGACTGACCGGCGCACGCTTCGCGACGGAGTCGCCCCGCACCAAGGCAGGCGCCGTGCAGGCATGATGCGCCTTGCGCTATCCGGGCTCGGCGCCTGCTGGGTCGTGCTCGTCATCGCGGGCCCGGCGGCCGCGGATGGCGACATCCGCGCCTCCTATGACGTCACGCTCATCGGCCTGCCGCTCGCGAACGCGACGCTCGACCTGGCGGTTCGCGGCACCGTCTACACCGCGCGCGTCACCTATCAGAGCGCCGGTGCAACCAGGCTGCTCAGCGATGCGTCCGGCGTGGCGACGTCCAACGGCGCCTATAAGGACGGGCGCCTGCTTCCCGCAGTGTTTGACCTCGATCATCGCAACGGTCGACGCAGGCAGAAGGTCAGCCTCGGCATGAGCGAGGGCGTCGTCAAGACGATGACGATCGAGCCCCCGCTCGAGCTGACGTCGGATCAGCCCGCGATCGAACCAAAGCACCTGAACGCAGTTGCCGACCCCCTGAGCGCACTGCTCATCGCCCCGGGGCGCGGCGCGGACAAGACGCAGATCGATGCCTGCGATCGCACCGTGTCGATCCTCGACGGCTTGCGGCGCTATGATGTCCGGCTCGAGCGGCAGGCGACGGGGTCCACCGACCGGAAAGGGTTCTCCGGGCCGACCACGACCTGCCGCGTCGTGCTGAAGCCGCTAGCCGGGATGATCGGCGGAGGCGCAAACGCAAGCGCGGCGGACGCGGACCCGGGGCAGATCGAGGTCACCTACGGCCGGGCCGCCGCACTCGACCTGCACGTCCCGATCTCGCTTCGCGCCCAAACGCGGTTTGGCGCCGTCAGCGTTGCCTTGAGGGAATTTGCCGAAGGCGACGCGAAACCCCGCAGCCCGCGATGACGTTGACGAGACGGCCGCGGGGCAAGACGAAGCAGAGGACTGCAACATGACGCGTCGAATTCTGATGCTGATCGCCCTGGGAGCCTCCCTGATGAGTGCTCCGGCGAATGCAGCGCCGCCGAACAAGGTGCTCGGCACCTGGAGAATGGTCTCCGCCCAGATCGATCCCGAGGGCAAGAACCTGCCGGCCTATGGCGCGCGGCCGAACGGCCTGCTGACCTTCACGCCGGACATGCACTTCATCGAGGTGCTGACCGATTCGGACGTCCCGCGCTTTGCCTCCAGCGCGCGTGGCGAGGGCACGGATGCGGAAAACCGCGCCGCCATGGCCGGCAGCATCGGCTTTTTCGGTACCTACACGGTGGATGAGAACGGCGAGTTCAGCGGCAACAAGGTCGAAGGCTGTACCTTCCCGAACTGGATCGGCAGCGTCCGGACGCGGAACGAATTGCGTCTCGTGGTCGACGGCGACACCATGACCGAGAATTTTCAACGCCCCGATGGCACCAAGATCCGCATCACGTTCGAGCGGGTCCGCTAGCACCGTCCACGCCGGCGGCGTGACCTTCGGCTCCGGAAAGGGGAAGGGCAATCGCATAGGGGAACGATATCGCCTGTAGCCATCCTTCGAGACGCCCGCCGTTGGCGGGCCCTCAGGATGAGGACCCGAATGCGTTGCGCCAGTTTCCGTGAGCTCCGATGCCGCTTAGCCTCATCCTGAGGGCCCGCCGGAGGCGGGCGTCTCGAAGGACGAGGCGCGCGCCCAGCTTGCGCAAAGCACCATATGCAATAGACCTGGGAAAGGGGGCTCGGCCCGACCGTGGCCGCCTTGATGTTGACATTCGGCTTCAACCTGCTGACGAGTCTGAGCTGGACAACCCGCCAAGACGCGAACGGATGCGGCCGCAGCCGCGATGACAACAGGGAGAGATGACATGACCGAAGTGATGGCTGGAGCCGAACCTTTCTTCATGCAGGGCAAGGGGCCTGCGGTCCTCGTGCTCCACGGCTTCACGGGAACGACGCAAAGCATGCGGTATCTCGGCGAAGAGCTTCACCGGCGCTTCGGCTTCACCGTGAGCGGCCCGCGCCTGCGGGGCCACGGCACCTCGCCGGACGACATGGAAACGACCGGCTATCTCGATTGGCTCGCGTCGGCGGAGCAGGCGCTTCACGAGCTGGCAGGCCAGGGCAACAAGGTCTTCGTCACCGGCCTGTCCATGGGAGGCACGCTGACACTCAACCTCGCCGCACGATTTCCGAACATCGTTGCAGGCGCCGTGCCGATCAACGGCGCAGTCGGAATCTTCGATGGTGCGATGGCCGAACTCGTCTCGGACGGCGCGGCGCCGAAGCGCGTTCCGGGAATCGGATCGGACATCAAGGCCGCCGGCGTCAAGGAGCTGGCCTATCAGGAGGTGCCGGTCGCCTGCCTCCGGCAGATCCACGTCCTGATTGCCGCGACCGAAAGCCTGTTGCGCAAGGTCAGCTGTCCCACGCTCGCCATTCATTCCCGAGAGGACCACGTCGTGCCCGCGGCCAATGGCAAGCGCATAGCGCAGGAAATCAGCTCCAGCGACGTGCGCCTGCTCTGGCTCGACAATTCCTATCATGTCGCCACGCTCGACAACGACAAGGACCTGATCGTCGAGCGCTGCGGGCGATTCATCTTGGAAATCGCCGGGGCTGGATAGAACAACGCGTCTGCATGCGGCGAAGATCAAATTGTGCGCGCGTGTCATCCCGGATGATGGCCTTCGTACTGTCGGGCTTGCTCAGCCGTCGAACCGCCAGTTCGCCGCCACCCAGCGATAGCCGCCGTCCGTTTTCCTGATGTTGCCGATGCCCGGAAACGGAAAATGAAACCCGAGCACGGGGATGCGGTCCGTCGCGGCGCGGTCGAACAAGCGCGTGCGCGACTGCAAGGCGGAGTCAGGATCGAGATCGGGGCCGGGCCGCCAGGCATTGTCGATGTTGAGCAGAGGGCTATAGGCGGCATCGGACGTGATCAGCAATGCTTGCGCGCCGGAATGCACCAGGATCGCCGACATGCCCGGCGTGTGGCCGCCGGCCGCGATCGTCGTGAGGCCCGGCAACACTTCGCTGCCCGGGCGGTACAGCACGGCAGACTTGGCGACCGGCGCCACGCTGCGCTTGATATTGGCGATGAAGGCGCGCCGGAAGTCTTCCGGCATGGGCAGGCGCGACAGGTCCGGCTCGTTACGTATGAAGAACGCAAAATCATCTTCGGGAATATAGACGGTCGCCTTCGGAAAGGCGCTCGATCCGTCGGAGCGGCTGAGATTGCCGACGTGATCGGGATGGGTATGCGTGATGACGATGGCGTCGACGTGTTCGGGCTGCACGCCGATCGCCGCTAGATTGCGGAACAGATGTCCGCCATCGGGGCCGAGTGTTTGCGCGGCACCTGCCTCGATCAGGATTCTCCTGTCACCGTTTTCCAGCAGAAGCGTGTTCAGGTTGAGCCTGAAAGTGTCGGTCGGCAGGAACGCATCGCTCAACGTCCTGCCGAGTTCCTCCGCCTGCGCGGTAGAGGCGTAGATGCGCGGATTGCCGCTCAGCGTGCCGTCGCTGACGACGGTTGCCTTGATATCGCCGATCCGGAAACTGTAGTGGCCGGAATTGGTCTTAGGCGCCGGCGCTTGCGCGATCGCCGCCGGCATCCCCAGCAGGGGTGTCACCGCTCCGGCCGCGCTGCCGGCGAGCAGGAGGCGGCGGCTGATGTTCAGTTGTGATGGCATGACGGCTCCTCCGGCATAGCGGCGCTGGACGGCTGTGTACGCCGGTCTGGCCTCATCCACAAATGTCATGATAGAAATTGCATTATGCGTTCAATGGATTTGGCCAAAGTCGACCTCAATCTGCTGGTGGTGTTGCATGCGCTGCTCGAGACCGGCAGCGTCACGCGCGCCGCCGAGCGGCTCGGCAGCAGTCAACCCGCGATCAGCCGTGCGCTGGCAAAGCTGCGGCGCCTGTTCGGGGACCGGCTGATGGTGAAGGCGGCAAGCGGCATGATGCCGACGCTCCGCGCCGAGGCGATGCGCGAGCCGCTGGCGAACCTGCTCGGCGGCGTCGAGACATTTCTCCACAAGCCGAAATTCGATCCTGCCGCCACCGACCGCGTCTTTCGCATCGCGACCACCGATTATGGCGCGCTCGCCATCCTGCCCAACGTCGCCGCCCGCTTTGCGCGCGAGGCACCCGGTGCGGCGATCGAAATCGTCAGCTTCTCGCGCGATGTGTTCCGTATGCTCGCCGACGGGCAGGTCGATTTCGTCCTGTATGCCGATAATCCGGTAGCCGGCTCGCTTCGGGCGCGCGAGCTGTTCCGCGAAAGTTTCGTGACGCTGATCCGGCAAGGGCATCCTTTGCTCAAGGAGATGCGCGGGGCGAGGGACGTGCTGCCGATCAAGCTGTTCACGGCCTGGCCGCACATCGTGGTCAGCATTTTCGGCGGCCAGGGTGGGCCGATCGACACGGCATTAGCCGAGCGCGGCTACAAGCGGCACGTCGCGCTGCGCGTTCCCTATTTCGCAACCGCCGCGGTGATCACGGCAGCGTCGGATTACCTGGTGACCATGCCCTCGCGGCCCGCCCGGCAGCTCGCTCCGCGGCTCGGCCTCGTGATGCTGAAACCGCCGGCGCAGGTGACGCCCTACGGCTATCGCCTGCTCTGGCACGAACGAAGTCACGACGATCCCGGCGCGGTCTGGCTGCGCCGGCTCATGATCGATGGCGTCAAATCGGCGGGCGCTGGCGCCTAACCGACGCGCAAATCTCGGACCGGCTTGCTGTCGCAATAGCCGACAGATTTCCTCACGAGGAACCAGGTGCTGAGAGGCGGCTTATGTCGTCGTCGGTTTCGGAGGAAAAGCCATGGTCATTGATGCGTTCGCTGGCACCACGCCGGTGTTTCTCCCTGAGCAGTTCTTCGTTGGTCGCTTCGAAGGATGGGCGGTGGTCGAGAGTCTCGTCGGCGGGCTGTTGAAGCGGGCGACGATCACGGCGCATGGCGAATTGGACGCGGACACCGACACTGTCGTTCTGACTGAAACCTACACCTTTGATGACGGCCATAGCGACACGTTGCGCTGGACGATCCACAAGCTGAGCGAAGGTCAATACATCGGCCACGAAAATCGACTGGAGGGTGAAGCCACGGGCGAGCAGGCCGGTTGTGCATTCCATTGGAAGTACACGCGCGACACGCCCCAAGGCGATGGAAAGTCGTTCAAGCTGAACTTCGACGATTGGTTCTATGCGATCGATGACCGTGCCTGCATCGTGCGCGGATCCGCCGGGCGCGCGGGCATTCCGTTCGCGACGGCGCATGTGACGTATCGGAAGCTTTAGGTTCGCCCGACGCGGGCTGCAGCCCCGCTCTCCGGTGCGCACTTCTTTCTCGAACTTAACATTTTTGAATCGCGAAGGCACCGAAGCAAAGTACGGTGTGCGTTTTCGCGGGAGTGAACCTTCTGGCGCTGATTGAGCCAGAGCGGGGGGCGGGGGCGTGAATTTCCAGGTTACGGTTTTGAAGATCCTGGTGAGCTATCCGGACGGCTTTGCCGTCATGGAAGACCTCAAGCGCGACATGGCGATCCTGGCGACCAGCGGCCGCGATTGGGCGGACCGGACGAGGCGTCTTGCCAGCCGGGTGCCGGACCTCGACATCTTTTCACAGGGGCTGGTCGAGCGCATCAGCGGTGGCTGGAGACTGACGTCCAAGGGGCGAGACATATTGGAGTTCATGGAAGCCCGCCCGGCACCGAGGGAGCCAAGCCTCGCGTCCCCCGTCAATGAGACGTCCCAGCCGGTATTGGAGATTGCTCCGCTTCCCCCGCTGCCGCAACAAGCGGACCGGGCCAAGCCGCGGCGCGAGCGCCGCGAGCGCCGCCGCGAAGCCCGCGAGCGAGCGAGGGCGAACGCCTCCTGAACCGGGATTGAGGTCGGCGGCGAACTCGCTGTACATCGCCGCGCCCGAAGGGCGCCAAGTCGGCGGCGACGCGGCGGCGAGGGGTGTTAACCACCCCATCCCTCGTACGGATTATGACCTGGTTCTGGTTGGTCATCATAGTGCGGGGTCGGTTGATGGCGGGCCGGCCGTGCCGGTGAATAGGCCCAGGCCGCAGCGGTCCCAGTCGTCAAGACACGAGAATGCGCTGTCGCATGATGCCGATGGACCTGATGCCGATGGACTTGGCCTGCCACCGCGGCGCTGACGGGTGCGCACAGGATTATCAAGAGGCTCAAAGCGAGACCCGATCGCATGGTAGTTTCTCCGATAGATCTACGATGAGGAGTTAGATGAGCCTTGGTCCACGCCCTCGCAATCGGCCACGCCTGCAAGACTGGTAACGTCCTCGGCATCACGCGCGGGTTGGCCGTCGAATTCGTGCGAATCTGCAAACCCCGCACTCGGCTTCATGCTGGCCGTTGCGTCACGGTTTGGAGTCTTTCGTCGCCGGGGTGCGTCACGCAATGGTGAGCATGCCGATGTGCCATTCGCGCAGGCGTGATTGTTCACCCACGTGTTTCTCCCGAGCGCATACCCACCTAATGTTCAACCAAGAAATTCGAAGGAAACGCATTTCAACAGAGCAGCCGGTTCGAGTCAGCGCGAATGCTCCGCACGAAAACAACAGCCGTTCGGAGCATGACCATGACTGGATTCAGGACCTTTGTTATTGCAGCGATGATGTCGATTGGCGCGATAAGCTCTGCAAGCGCCCAGTGCCCGTTGTGGGCGATTCAAGATCCAAATTCGTTTCAGGCGCAATATCCCGATCGGGATGTGTTGAACGACTGCGAATTGACGCCAGCAGGCAGAATGGGCCTGGAACGCCCTGGCGGCGCGGCTCCCGTGTTTGGGCCCAACAGGGCGTATGAGACAACGCCTGGCGTTGCCCAGCACCACGGCTTTCACCACCGCTCGCGGTGAGCATCTGAAAATAATTCCGGATGGTCGGATTCCGGCGGAGAAACCGTAGCGCGCCAAGTCGAATGATCAGAAAATCAATCCGCGCACCTTCGGTACGCGACCGTTTTCAGCGATTCCTGAGTGCTGTCGGGACCAATCGAATGCGAGTCGACTAAGTCATTGATTTCGCGTCCGTCGCCAAAAGATCGCGAGTCGTTTTAGGTCAATTCCAAAGATCCGCGAGTCGAATGGGTGATGACGCTAGATCTTGGGTTGGATGCCGCGATTTGCTGTCCAGATGTCGTGGTCTTGTGGAGCTTGGTGCTGCGAGCGCGGCCCGCAATGAACAACCTGCTCGAGGAAAACCGTCGGGGCCAATTTAGTACAAGGCGTCTGAAGCGGTGGAACGCTATCGAGAGACCGATGTGCGATCGTCGAGCTCCGCGCCGGTCGAGGCTTTATAGTCGGGACGGGCGCAGGGGAGCACGCAACAGCTTCCTTGACCGCGAGAGATGAGCGAGGTTCCGCCTTAGCTATTCTGCGGTCGCGCACACCGCACCGCAGCGATTAGGCCGCCTTGCAGAAGTGCACGGAAGCACAGCGCGGGCAGCGCACTTCGGAAGAAGGAGGCGATGCTCGCGAGCTTACCGCAGGACGTGCCTGACGTGGCCACGCGCGAATAGAACGACGCACTTCATCGACTCTATCCTCGACGCGAACGGCAATGCGTCCCCGCTGCTCCAGACCAATGGTTGCTGAGTGCGGGGTTAGCTGCAGCTCAGCGGTAACGGCAGGTCGGGATGCAACTCGTACCAGTCGTAGCAATCTGGATAGGCGCCGTAGAATCCATAGCCGCCTCGGCGGAAGTGGTGAAACGCGTGCTGGCGCAGGCCTCCGTCATGACCACCGAAGCCAAGGTGCTCGCCGCCGAACCGAGCGCCGCCGGCAAAACCTCCCTCATGGCCCATGCCGCCGAAATGCGCGCCGCCGCTGAAGGCCGCATGTCCAGCGCCGAAGCCTGCATGTCCGCCGCCAAAGCCGCCACCGCCAAAACCACCGCCGTGGCCACCGCCACCAACGCCGCCATGTGCATTGGCCGCACCGATGGCGAGCGTCGAGGCGAGTGCTGCTGTCGCCAGAATCATGACTGCACGTTTCATGGATGACTCCTCTTGTTGCGCTGTCCGGCCATGTTCGGCGCGAGGTTGCCGATAGCCGGGTCAGTGATGAGGGAGAGGTAGGTCCGGTACGAGGCGATCCAACTGAATTCGATGTCAGATATCAGGCAAGTCGCTCGCGAAAAGCGTCTCGCGGATCGGCGCGACGCACGCGTAGGAGCGGGCCGACCAGCGCAGTCCGCTCCTCGTTATTGCAAAACGCGGCGAAGCTATAGGGCAGGCCGTGTCACCCAATCAGTACTAGCTGCCTGTGCCCGGCTCGCACGGTACGTTGTTGCCGGTCCACGGCGCGGTGGCAAAGGCGCCGACGCGCGGCGCCGGAACGCAGGCGCGCTCGCCCGGATAATGGAACGGCGTGGTCGCCGCGACTGTATCGGCGGCCACGTCGGGCCGCTGCGCGGCGCGCTGGTGCTCGCGCGCCATGACTGGGCCACCCAGCATTGCGGCCGCGATCAATCCTATCGACAATAGTTTGGACGGGGTCATTCGCTCTCTCCTCTGACGACATCGGGCCGATCAAGCCGGCTCAGCGACGATGTGTGAACGATCGGCCACGTTTCCAACGCACGTTTTGCTCACTGCATTTCAATCGCCCGAGAGCCGCTACGGTGTCGCAACCACGATCGTGCGAATGCATAACATCCGTGGTCCTTGAGACGACAGCACGTGCGTTGACGGCATATGTTCGATCCAGTCGGTTGGCAGCGGAGCGCGGAAGATGATCGTTGCATTTGTAACACGCGTGGTGCGGGTCCTCGTGCCGTTGGCGGCACGCACAGCCGACAACATGAACTGCAATTTAATGGCGCGGTGCGCGCGGCAGAGCTACCTCATAGCGCAGCGGGCGACCGGCAACAGGCTGCATCAGCGACGCGCGTCCGACGTACGCGGGCACTGAGCATGACACGGCCCGACGCCGTACCCGTGCTGCCCAACCGCGCATCGAGACGCCGTGGGAATTATGGTACGAGGCTCATGACCCGGATTCTCCTGATTGAGGACGACACTGAAACCGCCGAGGCGATCCTCGCCGAACTCGGCGATCGCGGCTTCGAGGTGCAGTGGGCCGGCAACGGCGTCGAGGGTCTCGCGCGGGCGCGTGCGTCGAGCCCCGATGCCATGATCGTCGATCGCATGCTCCCGGGAGTTGACGGGCTGACCGTCATCGAGGTGCTGCGCAAGGAGCAGGTGAGGACGCCCGTGCTGGTGTTGAGTGCGCTTGGCGCCGTGAATGACCGGGTGCGCGGGTTGCGAATGGGCGGGGACGACTATCTCACAAAGCCGTTCGCGCTCATCGAACTGGTTGCGCGAATCGAGGCGCTGCTGCGCCGTCCGAGCGACAGCCGCGAAACCATCCTGCATGTCGGGCCCCTCGAGCTCGATCTGATCGAGCGCACCGCGCGACGCGGCGAGCGCAGGCTCGACCTGTTGCCGCGCGAATTCCGCTTGCTCGAGTACATGATGCGCCGGAGCGATCAGCTCTTGACGCGCGCGATGCTGCTCGAGGAGGTCTGGAACTACAAGTTCGTTCCGGCGACCACCAACTTGATCGACGTGCATATGGGCCGGCTTCGTCACAAGGTGGACGGTTCCGGGGAGACACAGCTCATCCACAATGTCCGAGGCTCCGGCTTCGTCCTTCGCTCGCGGTAGGAGGGACGGGCGATGCAGCAGACACAGTTGATCCGCTCCAGCACATTTCTCTGGGCTCTGGCCGTGGCGGCCTCCTTTGCGCTGTTCGTGGTCGCCTTGTTCGCCTTCATCTACTGGAAGCTCGATGCCTATCTGGTCGCGCGGTCCGATCGTATGATCACCACGCAGATCCACTTCGTCGCGGAATTGTCCCCGGCCCGCCGCGTCAGCGCTATCGCGGATCACCTCGCGCAGGATTCCAGGGGCGTGCAGTACGCGGGACTGTTCGATCCTGCCGGCAAAAGGCTGGCCGGGAATATCGACCGCGTGCCGCGCGAACTCGGGCTCGATGGGGCGGCGCAGGGCGTGCGACTCGATCTGCTGGAGAAGCCGACGGCGCATGGTCCCGTCGTCAGGGCGGTCGGCAGCCGTCTCGAGGGCGGCGATGTCCTGGTGATGGGACGGAACGTCGACGAGACGCGCGAGATATCGAGCGTGGTGGGCCAGGCCCTGGCCCTGGGTCTGCTGCCGGCCTTCAGCCTCTGCCTGCTTGCGGGTGCCTGGCTGAGCTTGCGCGCCCAGCGACGCGTAGAGGAGGTCAACCAGCGGGTCCAGCGCATCGTGGCCGGCGAGCTGCGCGAGCGGCTTCCGGAGGGCGGGACGGACGATCCGTTTGCGCGGCTGGCCAGGATCGTCAACGGCATGCTCGACGAGATGGAGACGATGATCAATGCGCTCGCCGGCGTCGGCAACGACATCGCTCATGATCTCAGGACGCCGCTGACCCGCGTCCGTCTGGCGCTGGAGCGCGGCCGGACGCATGCGGCGACGCTGGAACAGCTGCAGGACGTTGCGGACAAGGCCATCGCCGGCATCGACCAGTCGCTCGCGATCGTCACGGCCTTGCTGCGCCTGACAGAGATCGAGAACAACCGCCGTATGGCCGGGTTTGGCGACGTCGCGCTCGACGAGATTCTGCGGGAGGTGTGCGACGTCTACGAGCCGATCGCCGAGGACAAGCATGTCGGGCTCGGCGTCGTCACCGAGTGCAATGTGCAGGTGTGGGGTGACCGCGACCTGCTGTTCGAGGCAGTCGCCAACCTCGTCGACAACGCCATCAAGTTCACGCCGTCCGGCGGGCGGGTGGACCTCGCCCTGCAGGCGGAGGACGAGACCGCGCTGGTGCGCGTTAGCGATACCGGGCCCGGCATCAGCGAGCAGGAGCGCGAAGCAGTGCTGCGGCGGTTCTACCGCTCCGACAAGATGCGCAATACGCCGGGCGTCGGGCTTGGACTGAGCCTGGTGGCGGCGATCGTGAAGCTGCACGGCTTCCGGCTGATCATTGGCCCGGCTCCCGGTGGGCGGATCGAGATCCTCGCCTGGACCGGGAGTGCGGGCAGGCCCATCGCGCGCCGGTCACGCGCATTGCTGCACGCAGACGCGGGCCAGATGGGATGAGCCAAATGACGTGTGGTGCCTCCGAGATCAATCAGCCGGCCCGGACTATAGGAGTGACAAATGCAGACGAGCCATGAGGTGGTGTGCCGCGATCCTGTTGCCGTGCCGATCGCAGCGGTGTCGACGCCGTTCCTCGCCGCCTATTCCGCCGCAATCCGGCGCTACGAGCTACTTCAATCAGGTCAGGAGCAGCAGCTGGCGCGTCGCTGGCAGGAAACGCGGGACCGGCGCGCCGCGGATGCGCTCGTCACCAGCCATCTTCGGCTCGCCGCCAAGTTGGCGAGGGGTTACAGGGGATACGGTCTGCCGCTGGTCGATCTGATCGCGGAAGCGAATCTCGGCCTCGTGATCGCGGCGTCGCGCTTCGAGCCCGGGCACGGCGCCCGATTCTCCAGCTATGCGATCTGGTGGATCAAGGCCACCATTCACGACTACATCCTGCGATCGTGGTCCCTGGTCAAGATCGGGACGACGGCTGCGCAGAAGAAGCTGTTTTTCAAACTCCGCGGCGAGATCAGGAAAGCCACCAGCAGTGCGTTGGCCGGGCTCACACCCGACGTCGCCGAATTGATCGCCGGGAAGCTCGAGGTGACGGCGCGCGAGGTGATCGAGATGGACGCGCGCCTCCGCCGCGACATGTCGCTGAACGCGCGCGTCGGTGACGAGGACGGTGGAGCCGAGCTGGAGGCCCTGCTGGTCGATGGTGCGGTCGACGCCGAGACGATGCTTGCCGATCACGACCAGACGGAGCAGCGCAGCAGGGCTTTGCGCGCTGCACTGGACGGGCTCGCGCCGCGGGAGCGTCATATCTTCGAGGCGCGGCGCCTGAAGGAATGTCCTGTTACGCGCGATCAGCTCGCCCGAGAGCTGTCCATATCCAGCGAGCGGGTTCGGCAGATCGAGATCCGTACCTTCGCCAAAGTCAAACGGGCCGTCGTGAACGCCGCGCATGATGTGTCACACGTCGCCGCGTGCAGCGACTGAATTCGTTTTCATTTGAACGGAGGCGCGGCCGCCCTCACTTGTCCGACGATCCTGCGTAACCCTGTTTCAGGCAGACCAATCATGGGAATTGTTCGCTTCGCGCTGCGGCTTCCGCATACTTTCTACGTGCTTGCGGCGTTGATCCTGTTCCTCGGCGGCATCGCGATTCGCTCGATGCCGACAGACATCTTTCCGGAGATCCGGATTCCCGTCGTCACCGTCATCTGGAGCTACACCGGCCTTTCCACGCCGGAGATGGAACAGCGCGTCAGCACCTACAGCCAGTATTCGATCAGCGCCAATGTCAGCGGTATCAAGAATATCGAGGCGCAGACCCTCAACGGCTTGTCGGTTCAGAAGATCTACTTTCAGCCGGACGTCAATCTCGACCTCGCGATCTCGCAGATCGTCTCGGCGACCAACGCCATCCGCGCTCTGATGCCTCCCGGCATCCAGCCGCCGATCATCGTGCAGTTCAATGCCTCAAGCGTGCCGGTGCTCCAGCTCAGCCTCGAATCGAATAACCTGAATGAGCAGCAACTCTACGATTTCGGCATCTACCGAGTCCGCCAGCAACTGGCTCCCGTTCGAGGCGTGACCCTGCCCACGCCTACCGGCGGCAAATACCGCCAGATCATGGTTGACCTCGATCCGAACAAGCTGCTGGCGCGCGGATTGACACCGCTCGACATCGTCAACGCAGTGAACACGCAGAACCTGACGCTGCCGACCGGCACGACCAAGATCGGCGACACCCAGTACACCGTTCGTACCAACGCGACGCCGGCGACGATCCAGGATCTCAACATGATCCCGGTGAAGTTCGCGAACGGGGCCACGATCTTCCTGAAGGACGTCGCCCAGGTCCGCGACGGCGCCCAGGTTCAGCAGAACATTGTGCGCGAGGACGGCCACCGCGCCGTCCTGCTCAGCGTCATCAAGAACGGCAATGCCTCCACGCTGGCCGTCGTCAACGGCGTGAAAGCGGCCCTGACGTCGATCCGCGCTTCGGCGCCCGCGGGGCTGAAGGTGAACGAGCTGTTCGACCAGTCAATCTTCGTCACACACTCGGTCGATGGTGTGCTGCGCGAAGGCGCGATCGCGGCGGGCCTGACGGCATTGATGATTCTGGTGTTCCTGGGATCGTGGCGATCGACGCTCGTCGTCCTGATCTCGATCCCGCTGGCGATGCTGTCCTCGCTGATCGTCCTCTATTTCCTCGGCGAGACCCTCAACACCATGACGCTCGGCGGCCTTGCTCTTGCCGTCGGTATTCTCGTCGACGATTCGACGGTGACGATCGAGAACACGCACCGGCTCTGGACCGAGGAAGGCATGCCGCTGCCGGACGCGACTCTGCACGGAGCCGCCGAAATCGCCATTCCGACGCTGGTCTCGACGCTCGCGATCAGTTGCGTGTTCATCTCGGTCGTATTCCTCGAGGGTCCGGCCAAATATCTGTTCACGCCACTTGGCCTTGCCGTGGTGTTCGCGATGCTGGCGTCTTATGGCCTGTCGCGGACGCTGACGCCGATCACCATTGGCCTGCTCCTGAAGGGCGAGCAACGTCATGGCGAGGGCAATCGGCCGTCAAACATCCTCGCACGCGCCTCCGCGGCATTCGAGCGCGGTTTCGAACGCCTGCGCAACGGCTATTCCGATCTGCTGCTGAAACTGCTGCAGCACCGCGCAGTGATACCCGTCGTCGCCGTGCTGGTGCTCGCGCTCGGTGCCACGATGTTCGCCTATGTCGGCCAGGACTTCTATCCCCTGATCGACGGCGGCCAGATCCAGCTCCATGTTCGCGCCCCCGCGGGCACGCGGATCGAGCGGACGGAAGCGATCTTCCAGGCAGTTGAGGACAAGATCCGCGAGGTCATTCCCGAGCACGACCGGGCGCTGATCGTCGATAATATCGGCCTGCCGGCGCGGCCCTATAACCTTGCTTTCACGGACGGTTCCACCATCGGGGTGAACGACGGCACCATTCTCGTGTCGTTGAAGGAAGGGCACCAGCCGACGGCGGATTACATCAGGAGGCTGCGGCAGGTGCTGCCGACGGCATTCCCGGAGGACACGTTCTATTTCCAGGCGGCCGATATCGTCACGCAGATCCTGAACTTCGGTCTCCCGGCGCAGATCGATGTCCGCACGGTCGGTTACGGCAACAACAATCTCGCCGTCGCCAAGGAACTGCAAAAGAGTCTCGCCGCGATCCCCGGCGTGGTCGATGCACATCTGCAGCAGGAGGTCGATGCTCCCGCATTCTACGCCGACATCGACCGCACCCGCGCCGCGCAACTCGGTCTCAATGCGAGCACGGTGGCAACCAACATCAATGTCAGCCTCTCATCGTCCGCGCAGGTCTCGCCGAACTTCTGGACGGATCCGACTTCCGGCATTCCCTATTACCTGGCTGTGCAGACGCCAGAGTACAGGACCAATTCGCTGAACGCGCTGGGCAACACGCCGGTTTCGGCCTCGCTCGCCGCAAGCGGGCAGACGGTGCCGGGCCTGCTCAGCAATGTTGCGACCTTCAAGCGGGGCACCGTTCCGACCAACTCGAACCAAGCCAATGTGCAGCCGGTTTACGATGTCTATGCGAGCGTGCAGGGCCGTGATCTCGGCAGCGTCGCGGCTGACATCGAGAAGGTGACGTCCACGCTGCAGAAGCAACTCCAGCCGGGCAATTCGATCCAGGTTCTCGGCCAGATCCAGAGCATGCACCAATCGTTCCGCGATCTCTCCCTTGGACTGCTGTTCGCGGCCATCCTCGTCTACCTGCTGATGGTCGTGAACTACCAGAATTTTGGTGATCCCCTTGTCGTCATCCTGGCACTGCCGGCGACATTCTGCGGCATCGTGACGATGCTGTTTATCACCGGGACGACGCTGAACGTGCCTTCGCTGATGGGAGCCATCATGGCGATCGGCGTAGCCTCCGCGAACTCCATCCTGCTCGTGACATTCGCACGCGACGAGCAATTGAAGGGGCATTCGGCATTCCAGGCGGCGCTGAGCGCAGGCCGGACGCGAATCCGGCCCGTGCTGATGACCGCGGCGGCGATGATCGTCGGCATGATCCCGATGGCGATCGGCGGGCCCGGCGAGGAGCAGAATGCAGCGCTCGCGCGGGCGGTCATCGGCGGTCTGCTGTTTGCAACACCGACCACCCTGCTGATCGTGCCTTATCTCTTCGCCATGCTGCGCAAAGGCAACGACGGCAAGCCTCATCATGGGGTATTCGAGGAGCAACCGGAATGAGTGACGTTCGCGCAAGGACCGATGACGACGGGGCGACACACCGCCCGGGGGCGGAGAGCCTCCGGATTGTGGAATTGCCGGGAAAGGGCCCTCGATCCGGACGCCGTTACGGCGGCGCGCTGCTCGGCGGAGGCGTGCTCCTGCTGCTTGCGTGCGGTCTCGGCATCGGCGGCTGGCGGCACTATGAGGCCATGCGTGGCGTTGCCGCTGTGGCAGAGCAGGCTCGAACCAACCTTCCCGAGGTTCGGGTCGCGACGGTGAAGCCCGGAGGCGACATCATGAAGGTGAGCCTGCCGGCGACGACGACCGCGTTCGAGGCGGCCAACGTCTTCGCGCGGACCAGCGGCTACATCGAGAAGCGCTACGTCGATATCGGCGATCGGGTCAAGAAGGGCGAGCTGCTCGTGGAAATCACTGCGCCCGAGCTCGACCAGCAAATCGCGCAGGCGCAAGCGACGCTTGCGCAGGACCAGGCCGCGCTTCAGCAGGCGGAGGCAAGCCGGGAACTGGCCGATGTGACCAACTCGCGCGACAGCAATCTCGTCAAGCAGGGCTGGTTGACGGCACAACAGGGCGACAACGATCGTCTCACCCTGCGCGCGCAGCAAGGCGCGGTGGGTGTCGCCCAGTCGAACATCACGGCGCAGGAAGCGCAGATCCGAGTTCTCCAGCAGGAGAAGTCCTATCAGCGTGTGGTGGCGCCATTCGACGGCGTGGTCACGCAGCGTAACGTGGACAACGGCAGCCTGGTATCAGCCGGGTCCACCTTCATGTTCACGCTGATGCATTCCGACGTGATCCGAACCCAGGTGTTCGTGCCACAGGACGAAGCGTTCGGCGTTGGCCCGGGCGTCGATGCGGATATCCGCGTCCCCGAGATACCGGGGCGGACGTTTGCGGGCAAGGTCACGCGGATCGCAACCGCGCTGCAGCCGGGAAGCCGGACGCTGCTAGCCGAGATCGACGTGCCCAATCCGGATGGCCTGCTCAGTCCGGGCATATATTGCACGGTCGAACTATCGATCCCGCGCAGGACAGCATCGACGACGATCCCATCCGATGCGCTCGTCTTCGACCAGAACGGCCTCCATGTCGTGGTCGTGCGCAACAACACGGTCCATTTTCAGCAGGTCTCGATCACCCGGGATTTCGGCACCACGGTGGAAGTGCGCGACGGCGTGCAGCCCGGCGACCAAGTCGTGCTCAATCCTGCGGTCAATCTGGCGGAGGGAAGCAAGGTTACCGTTCGCAAGAGCGAGGCGAGCTAGGACGCGAAAGATGATACGAATTGTACTCGCAGCGGCGACGGCGTTGCTGCTCGGAAGCTCTGCTGGTCAGGCACAGGTCGCAACGACCGGCACTAGTGCAATGGATCTGCCGACGGTGCCGGGCGCGATCGTGGTCTCACCGCTCAACAGTCCGGGGCCGTTTTCCGCAACGACCGTGTCAGGTGCTCCGGACACGACGCTGGCGCCGGTTCCGCTCGCGTCGGATCCGACGACGCCGGGGACGGTGGTCGTCTGCGCTCCGCCGTCGTCATCGCCGACGCCGGTGCCGTCGGCGCCGACCGTATCGCCGACAGGCCTTGCACCACCGGGCATCGCGGCGCCGTTGCTGCCGGTGATAAGGCAGAACAGCAGCGCCACCGGTACGATCTCCTCAGCTGCGCCCTCAGGAACAGGTACGACGGTCGGATGCAGCTCGACGCCGGGGGGAGAGGTGACGAGCGCTGCGTCCCTGCCATTGTCGATCCCGCAAGTGGCTACAAGCCCCGCACCTGGTACGATTCAGGCGGAAGCCAGTGGTGCCGGTGGGACGGGTATAGACCCGAACGCTGCGGTTGTGCCCAGCCCGAACAGCTCGGCTTGCATGGAAGGCGTCTCGATGAATCTCGCCTCGCCTGCGACTGTGCTGCCGGCGAACGCTTCAGGCGCAGCACCAACGCCCGGCGTGTCGCCGGTGCTGCCGCCCGGATGCTGAAGTCGGACGCAGATCGAACCCCTAGTGGCAGGTGCAAGACGCAGGGCCGTTGCCGTCGCGGGTCGAGATGCCCGGTATTTCAGCCAGAGCGCAGGCAAAGGCGAGTGCGGGAAGGTCGATCTCCTGGTCGAACAGGCCGCTGATCGGACCCACGAGATCAATTGCCGTCTGCTGACGGTTCGATTTCGCCATGATTCCTGCCCACGCTGCTGCAACTTTCAACTCGTAGAAGCGGCATTGCCGGTCGATGCGGTACTGCTCGATTCGACGCAGTCTAGTGCTCTGCAGGATTGATCGGAGAGATGCCGGGCGTCGCGATCTCGGTCGATCCCAGCGGAATGCCCACGGGCCGCGTGGATTGCGGGTTGAGCGGCGTCGCGAGCATGCCGACAGGTGGTTGCATGCCCGGTACTGTTGTCTGGGCGATGGCACCGCCCGCGACCAGCCACAGCATGCTCCGCGAAGGGATCGCGGAGCAGGATGAGGTCGTTGAGACGATCGACCGAGCTAGCTCCCGCTCCAAGGCGCAGAGGCGGAAAATAGCTGCTGGCCGAGACGTGGAAGTGGAGGAAATCGCAAGGCGCGCAGAACTGCGCACTGAGTTGCTGCGACGGGGGTGCCGACATACAGCGTGCCTGCCGGCATGACGCCGTCGAAAATGGTGAGGCGGTCCCGTATGATCGTTCGACCTGACGGCCGATGACCGCTCTAGCCCACCTGGCTTTCGAGGGGGTAGGCAAACGGGAAAACGATGGGTCATGCCCACTTCCTGGCCGGGTATTCGGGTGCGGACCTCGATCTGAAGTCCGCGATGGACGAGCAGCGGCTGCTTCCGTTGCCCGGCACCAACGCCGTCCTGGAAAGATCAGGTGGCTCGTCGTGATTGATGTGACTGTCTAGGACCGCCTCGCATTGCTGGATATGCCGCCGGCCTACTGGAATAGCCGAGGGCAGCGCCGATGGTTCGGGCTGCCTCCATCACGTGAACCGAATATTCTTTTATCTGCTTGCGCTTGATGCGGCTGTCGGGGCCGGACATGCCAATCGCTCCCACGAGTTCGCCGGAACGACCGAGGATGGCACAAGCGCAGGCGGCGATGCCCTCGCGCCACTCGCCGTGCAGGACGGAGGAGTAGCCCTGCGCGCGTGCCAGCTCGATGTCCTCCCGCAGCTCCTCGATCGTCGTTCGCGTCGCTTCCGTGTAGCGCCTCAGATGCGGCCGGAACCGTTCCAGGTAGTCATCAGGCATATGTGCGAGCATCGCTTTGCCTGTCGCCATGGTGAAAGCGGGTGCGCGCATACCCACGCTTGTATGGGCGCGGATATGGTGAGCGCTTTCGATCTTGTCGACATAGACCACGTCGGTGTCCTCGAGCACCGACAGGTGAATGGTTTCGCCGGTGATCTCGGCAAGCTTCGTCATTGCCGGTCGCGCGACGTTGATGAGATCCATCCGGTGGATGACATGGCTGCCGAGCGCCCAGATCTTGGTCGTGAGCTCGTAGGTGCTGTGCGGCGGGATCTGGCGCACATAGCCTTGAGACTGCAAAGTCATCAGCAGCCGATGCACGTTGCTCTTGGTGAGCTTCAGCTCGCTCGCGAGGTCAGTGACGCCGCGGGGCTGCTCGCTCAGAGCAAGTGCTTCCAGGAGACGCAGTCCCTTGGTAAAAGCCTTATCCATCCACCAGCCAAAATAGAATGATATTTCACTCGATCTAGCATGGCCGCGCGAACGGCAATAGCCCGGGTGTGGAATTAACCCCGATCCTTTCGGATCGGGGCTGATCAGCCTGCTTACTGGGCCAGCAAGGCGTTGAGCTTCTCCTGCCCGTACTCTTCATTGGTGGAATTTCCAGCCGGCGAAGTCGCGCCCCAATAATCCGGGCTCCATTCGATCGCTTTCGAGACGTTGTCCGGGTTGTTGGCCCAGTAGCGCGCGAGCTTCTTGTCGGTCGCGGCCTCGAACACGACCTGGGAGGGAAGGGCGACCGGGAAGGTCGAGGTGAGCTGCGCCGCGCGCTTGGGCTCGAGCCGCCAGGACAGCAGTTTCAGCGCGTTGTCGTAGTTCGGCGCTCCCTTGGGAATCGAGAAGAAGTCGTAGTAGATGAAGCCCTGATTGAAAGTCAGCTCAATCGGGGCACCCTCCAGGGCGAGCTTGCTCATCGAACCGGTGTAGGCCATGCACATGTCGGCCTCGCCGTCGAGCAGGAGCTGCGGCGGCTGTGCGGATGTCGTCCACCATTTGGCAATGTGTGGCTTGATCTCCTTGACCTTCTTCAGCGCCCGCTCCATGTCGATCGGGTAGAGCTTGCTCTTCTCTACGCCGTCGGCCATCAGCGCCGCCTCGAAGACGAAACGCGGCCAGGCGGGCATGCAGCGCCGGCCAGGGAATTTCTTCACGTCCCAGAAGTCGGCCCAGCTAGTCGGCACGTTCTCGCCCTTGTACTTGTCCTTGTTGTAGACGAGGCCGACGCCGATCACCTGCAGTGCCACGCCCTTCTTGCGCTTCAGATTGTCCGGCATGGCCGCCAGCGTCTGCTTGGCCGCGTCGGAAAGCCTGGAATAGTCGATGTCGGCGAGACAACAGTCGCCGAGCAGCTTGGTCTCCTGGTCGAAGATGAACGTCAGGTCCCATTGAGCCTTGCCGGCCTCGGCCTGAGCCTTGATGCGTGGGCCGCTACGCGCCTCCTGGACGGTGACCACCTTAATGCCGGTCGCCTTCTCGAACGGATCGTACATGACCTTGCGCAATGCATCGCCATATCCGCCGCCCGGATCCTGCATGATCACGACGTTGCTCTGAGCCTGAGCCAGGCCCGTCCCCATCGCGATGCACAGGGCCGAGGCCAATACGGAAACCGACAGTCGCCAGCGTTTCATTCCCAGCATTTTCTCTTTCCTCCAGTTGAAATTGATCTGTGTCACGTTGCCTTGCGCGACGTGGCGAGAACGGGCCGTGCAAGGACGAGCCCTGCGACCACCAGCAGCACCTCCAGCGTCGAGACCACGGCCAGCACCGGATTGAGTCGGTAATTGATGTCGCCCCACAGCATGAGCGGGAGCGTCTTCAGCTCCGCGCTCGACAGGAACAGCGTCAGCACCAGCTCGTCGAACGAGTGCAGGAAGGCGAAGAATGTCGCGGCAGCGAGGCCCGGCATGATGGCCGGCAGCGTCACCAGGCGGAACACGGTCAGGGACGATGCGCCATGGACGGAAGCTGCCTGTTCGAGCCTGGTATCGACGCCTTGAAGCGATGCGGACAGGATCACCACGACGAGCGGAAGGCCGCCGATCGCATGCGCCGCGGCAAGGCCGAAGACGGAGCCGACCAGGTCGAAACGCAGGAACAGGCTGTAGAGCGACAGGCCGAGCACGACCGGAGGCACGATGATCGGACTTACGAGCAGCAGCATGATGGTGGACTTGCCGCGAATGCTGCTCCTGACGATGCCGAGGGCGGCCGACGCGCCCAGCACGATCGCGATTCCGGCCGACATCGCCGCGACGACCAAGGATGTCCAGAACGCCCGCATCCAGTTCGAATCGGAGAAGAACTGCTCATACCAGCGAAATGAGAAGCCCGGCGGCGGGAAGGTCAGATAGCTTGCGCTGCTGAAGGAAATGATCATCACCACGATGATCGGCAGGATGAGAACGGTAATGACCAGTCCGCCCAGAAGGCGAACTGTCCAGGTCCCGAAGCTCGCCGGCAGCCGCCCGAAAAGTCTCAGAAGCGGCCAGCCTATCAAGTCGGCAGCTGAGGCGCCGAAACTGCGGCGGCCGACATCGGCGGCGTGGCGCTCAGTCGTCGTCGGTGCGGCCTCGGTCAGCTTGCGGCCGCCCCAAATGAACTCGAAGCCGAGGAAGCGTCCGGCCACCGCGACCACCGCCAGCGTGATCGTCAGCAGCACCACGCCCAAGGCCTGCAGGAATCCCTCCGATGTGACCGAGTCCGCCTGCTGCGTGATATGCATGGCAAACATCTGGTCGCCGGGTCCCCCGAGCAGCGTGGGCGTAATGAAGAACCCGATCGCTGCGACGAAGACCAGCAGGAAGCCGGCGCCCATCCCGGGTAGGGTCAGCGGCAGCAACACGCGCCAGAACGCCGCAATGGGCCCGGCGCCGCTGGCCAGCGCCGCGCGGGTCAGGCTTTGATCGAGGCGCGCCACGCTGGAATAGATCGTCAGCACCATCAGCGGCAGAAGCACCGCGGTCATGCCGAGAAGCACCGTGCCGCGATTGAAGAGGAGCTGCACCGGCTCGCTCAATATTCCGACCGAAACCAGCAGCTTGTTGACCGGTCCGTTGCGGCCGAGCAGGACCATCCAGGCGTAGGTCCGGATCAGGATGGCGATGAAATAGGGCAGCACGATCGCGGTCGCGATCAGGGCCTGGGTCATGCCGCGGCTGCGGTGAATGAGCAGCGCCGTCGGATATCCGAACAGCAGGCACAGTCCGGCGACGGTGACCGAGATCTGCATCGTACGGACGAGCGAATCCCAATAGAGCGGTATGGCGAATACCCGCTCGAAATAGGTCGACCACGACGGCCCGCTAACGCTGATGCGGATGAGATCGATCAGCGGGAGCAGATAGATGAAGGCCAGAAACGCGAGCGCGGGCAGGAGCAGCAGCGCCGGATCCTTCAACCTCCTGACGAGATCGAGATCCGCAGGACGGCCTGCCTGGGCGCCGATCGATGCCGCGGTCATGCAAGCACCCAGCAGTCCGCGGCGCCCCAGCTCACGTGCAGACGATCGCCGACGGCCGGCAGCGGCCGGTCGGCCATGTCGGTGCAGCGGATCAGGAGAGGATCTCCACCCTCCATTTGCGCCTCGATCCGCAGGATCTCGCCGAGGAAGATCGCAGACGTGACGCTGACGGGCGTGGAATTCGCAGCCGGCTCGTTCGACACGGCGATGCGTTCCGGACGCACGAGCACGGTTGCGCGTCCGACGTCGATCGTGTCCCGGCTTTCGGCGCTGAACACGTATCCTGCACGGTTCTTCATCGTCAGTGTCGATCCGCGCTTCTGCAGGATCTCGGCCTCGATCAGATTGCTCTCGCCGACGAACGAGGCGACGAAGCGATCTGTCGGATGCCGGTAGATGTCCAGGGGGCGGCCGATCTGAACGATCTTGCCGGCGTTGAGTACCGCGATGCGGTCGCTCATCGTCAGGGCTTCGCCCTGGTCATGGGTGACGAACAGGATCGTGCTGCCGATAGTCTGGTGAAGGTCGCGGATCTCGATCTGGATCTGCTCGCGCAACCGCCGGTCGAGGGCGCTGAGGGGCTCGTCCATCAGCACGACCTTGGGCTTCCTGACGATGGCGCGGGCAATCGCGACGCGCTGCTGCTGTCCACCCGACATTTGCGAGGGAGACTTCGTCGCATGCTCCGTCAGCCGCATGATCTCCAGCGTTTCGGCGACGCGCCGCTCCGCAGTCGCCCGGTCGACCCCTGCCATCCGAAGCGGAAACGCGACGTTCTGGCTGACCGTCATGTTCGGAAACAGCGCGTAGCTCTGGAACACCATGCCGAAGCCGCGCTTGTGCGTGGGTACGTTGTGGACCGGCTTGCCGTCGACGAGGATCTCGCCGCTGTCGAGGCTCTGGAATCCGGCGACAAGGTTGAGCAGCGTCGTTTTTCCGCTGCCGGATGGGCCAAGAAGCGTGATGAACTCGCCGGGCTCGATGTCGATGCTGATCCGGTCGACCGCATGAAAGTTGCCGTAAGCTTTCACCGCTTCGCGGACGGCAATGCTCGATCCGATCGCGTCGCGGTCCCGGAGGCTGCCGGTTGGCAATGTCCGAACGTTCGCATTGCCAGAGCGCATCGCACGCTGAGCCGAAGGCTCGCCCATTCTATCCTCCCAGTATGTTCTATATTATAGAACGTCATTCCAATTATTGTTGGAGCAGCGCGTCGTCTTGTCAAGTCGCGCCGCCTGATCGCGGCGCAAAGGTGCGCTGCTGCGGCCGGCTGCGCGCGAAAGTCCTGGAAATGAAGGCTCCGCCGGCGAAGCCAGATTGACAGCATCGTCCAAATCCGCCTAACATAATTTGGAATTGCGTTCTACAATATAGAACAAAGCCGGGAGGATGATGGTGTTGAGCGAGCCTCGCGTCATGGCGAAGCACATCGAGCCGGGCATGCGCGTCGCGCTGCCCGTCGATTACGCCGGCGTCTCCATGGCCATGACGCGTCCAATGATCGAGCATGGCGCGGGCGATCTCGATCTGGTCTGCGTGCCAACCGGCGGATTGCAGCTCGACCAGCTTGTCGGCGCAGGTCTGGTCCGGACGGTGGAGACCAGTGCGGCCTCGCTGGGCGAAGCAGGTGGAGCGCCCCGGTTCAACGCGGCGGTCAAGGAAGGCGCGGTTCGACTGAAGGACGCGACCTGTCCTGCCATCCATGCGGGCCTGATGGCGGCGCAGAAGGGCAGCCCCTTCATGCCCCTTCGCGGGCTGATCGGAACGGATCTGCTGCGCCACCGCGACGATTGGCGTGTCGTCGACAATCCGCTGGCGGATGGAGGCGATCCGATCGTGCTGATTCCCGCCATCAAGCCTGACGTCACGATCTTCCATGTGCCGATGGCTGATCGCTTCGGCAATGTCTGGATCGGGCGACGCCGCGAGCTTGCCGCAATGGCCTACGCTTCGCAGACAGTTCTCGTCACGGTGGAGCGCATCGTCGAGGAAAATCTGCTCGCCGACGAGATGAGCGCGGCCGGCGTGCTGCCGGCACTCTACGTCACGGCAGTCGCGCGCGCACCGAAGGGCGCATGGCCATACGGTTTATGGGGCGAGTATCCCGCCGATAGCGCGGAGATCGCGCGTTATGCGAAGGCCGCGCGAACGGCCGATGGCTTCTCGGCCTATATGGCGCAGGCGCAGATGGAGCCCGCGTGATGTCGGACGTTCTCCCTCGCGAAGTGCTGATTTGCACGATCGCGCGGCTGCTCGATGGCGTCAGGCATGTTGCCGTAGGCGCCTCCTCTCCGATTCCTGCCGCCGGCGCGATGCTGCTGCGTGCAATGAAGGAGGCGCGTGGCGCCGTTGGTCCACGCATCTCCATCCTCGGTTCTGTCGAGCATAATTTCTTCACCAACGGTTCGGCGGAGCTGTTCGATTGTGCAGGTCAGGGCCGGATCGACGCGTTCTTCCTCGGCGGCGGCCAGATCGACGGCCTTGGCAACGTGAACCTCGTCGGCACCGGTGACTATCCGCGCTCCAGCGTGCGCTGGCCCGGCTCGTTCGGGTCGGCCTATCTCTATTTCGTCGTGCCGCGGGTCATCCTGTTCCGCGAGGAGCATACGCCGCGCGTCTTCGTCGAGAAGGTCGACTTCATCAGTGCCCCCGGCGTCAGTCCCGAGGGAGTCTTCCGGAGCGGCGGCCCCGTGGCTCTCTTGACCGGCAAGGGACTCTTTCGATTCGACAAGACGCGGCCGGGGTTCGAGCTGGAGAGTGTTCACCCCGGGCACGATCTTGCGGAGATCAAGCAAGCGACCGGCTTTCGATTCGAGCATGACGCCGAGCCGCGGCAGACCGCGCTGCCCGATCGATCGACACTCGACGTGCTCCGCGGCCGCGTGTTCGACGAACTCGCCGAGACCTATCCCGAATTCGCCGCGCAGATGCGGCGCGAACTTGGAGCGGTGGACGCATGAGCAGGATCAAACGGATCCCGCATTGCAGCCATTGGGGTGCGTACACGATTCTCGTCGAGGATAATCGCATCGTGGGCGTCGAGCCGTTCGAGCACGATCCGGCGCCTTCCCCGATCATCCATTCCATTGCCGAATGGGCCAATCCCGAACGGCGCGTGCCGCGGCCGATGGTTCGTTCCGGCTGGCTGGACAAGCGCGAAAACAGCGATCGCCGCGGGCGTGGCCGAGAGAAGTTCGTCCCTGTCAGTTGGGACGAGGCGACAACGCTGGTTGCCGACGAAGTGCGCCGCGTCGCCGACACGTTCGGGAACGCATCGATCTTTGCGGGCTCCTATGGTTGGACGAATTCGGGGCGCCTGCATCATGCCTCTTCGCTTCTGAAGCGCATGCTCAATCTGGTCGGCGGCTTCACCCGGCACGTCGATACCTATTCCATCGCGGCGGGTCCGGTCATCCTGCGCCACACCCTGGGCAGTGACGACGCGTGCGGCGGCCGTGCCAATACGCTCGACACGATCGCGCAGCACACCGAGACGCTGGTGGTGTTCGGCGCTCTGTCGCCACGAACCGCGCAAAACGAGGCCGGAGGAATAGGCAGCCACCGCCTCGAGACTTATCTCAGGAAGATTGTCGAGCGTGGCGTCAAGGTCATCCACGTCTCGCCGCTGAAGGACGATCTGCCGGACTGGGTCGATGCCGAATGGTGGCCGATCCGGCCGAACACCGACACGGCGCTGATGCTCGGCCTCGCCGGCGAGATCGTGAAGGCCGGCCGGCACGACACGGATTTCCTTGCGCGCTGCACCAGCGGCGCGGATCGTCTTCTTCGCTATCTCGAAGGCAAGGCGGATGGCGGACGAAAGGACGCCTTGTGGGCCGCCGGCATCTGCGGGCTCGGTGCAGGCCAGATTGCCGAGCTCGCAAGGCGCCTGGTCGACACGCGGAGCATGTTGACGGTGAGCTGGAGTCTGCAGCGTGCCCATCACGGCGAACAGCCGTTCTGGGCGGCGCTCGGACTGGCCTCAATGATCGGCCAGATCGGGCTGCCGGGCGGCGGTGTCGGCTACGGCTATGCTTCGCTGGGAGGCGTCGGGGCCCCGCTCAATCTCGGCAAGTCTCCAGCCATTTCACAACTGAAGAGGCCGATCGACAGCTTCATCCCGGTGGCGCGCATCAGCGACATGCTGCTCAATCCCGGTCGGCCATTCAGCTATGAAGGCGAAATCCGCTCCTATCCGGATACAAGGCTGGTCTATTGGGCGGGCGGCAATCCCTACCACCATCATCAGGATCTCAACCGCCTGTCGGAAGCCTGGACGAGGCCCGAAACGATCATCGTGCAGGACCCGATGTTCACCGCGACAGCCCAACGGGCCGACATCGTGCTGCCGGCGACCACGTCGATCGAGCGTAACGATCTTGCCGGCAACAGGCGCTCCGACTTCATCCTGGCCATGAAGAAGGCCATCGAGCCGCTGGGCGAAGCCCGCTCCGACTTCGATATCTTCAACGCGATTGCAGGCAAGCTCGGTGTGGCCGAGCGCTTCAACGAAGGCCGCGACGAAATGGGTTGGGTCCGGCATCTCTACGAAGCCTGCCGCGACGACGCCTCGAAGCGATTTGGTTTCGCCATGCCGGAGTTCGATGCGTTCTGGGAATCCGGCTATGCCCACTGCCCGGTCAAGGCAGACCACACGTTCCTGGCCGACTTCCGCAACGAGCCCGAGGAACACCCGCTCAACACCGAAAGCGGGAAGATCGTGCTCGGCAGCAAGACGCTTGCCAGGCTCGACTATCCCGACTGCCGCTCGCATCCTGCCTGGATCGAGCCCGCCGAATGGCTCGGCACTGCAGAAGCTGGCCAAATGCACCTCATCTCGCATCAGCCGGCCGGCCGTCTTCACAGCCAGCTTGAAACCGGCCCATCGAGCCGCGCCATGAAACGCAATGGCCGTGAACAGGCCCGTCTTCATCCTGACGACGCGGCTGCTCTCGGCATCGTCGACGGCCAGACGATCCGCATCTGGAACGACCGTGGGGAATGCCTTGCGACGGCAGAGGTCAGCGACGAGGTCCGCCGGTGCGTGCTTGTGCTCCCGACCGGCGCCTGGTTCACACCGACCGGCAATAGCGGCCTCGAGGTCGCCGGCAATCCGAACGTGCTCACGCTCGACATCGGCACGTCTCAATTCGGCCAAGGCTGCTCTGCGCACACCTGTCTCGTGAGGGTCGAGCCTTGCCCCGCCGACCGGCGCGATGCGTTCGAAGCCTATCAGGAAACGCTCGCCGCGCTCGCGGCTGTTTAACAGGAGCTTGGACCATGTCCGCAACCGCGATCAGCCGCTTTCCCGTTCCCGATATCGCGACGCTTCCTACGGATATCCGCGCGCGGATCGAGGCCGTTCAGGAGAAGTCTGGATTCGTCCCGAACGTCTTTCTGACACTCGCGCATCGTCCGGACGAGTTCCGGGCGTTCTTTGCCTATCACGACGCTCTTATGGACAAGCCCGGGCCGATCACCAAGGCCGAGCGCGAGATGATCGTGGTCGCGACCAGCAGCGCCAATCAATGCCAGTACTGCGTGGTCGCGCACGGCGCCATCCTGCGCGTGCGGGCGAAGAATCCGCTGATTGCGGACCAGGTCGCCGTCAACTACCGCAAGGCCGATATCACCGCGCGGCAAAGGGCGATGCTCGATTTCGCGATGAAGGTCTCGGCACGCGCCTATGAGGTGGACGATTCCGACCTCGTGGATCTCAAGGGACATGGATTCACCGAGGACGACGTCTGGGACATCGCAGCCATCGCTGCATTCTTCGGCATGTCGAACCGCCTGGCCAACGTCACCAGCATGCGTCCGAACGACGAGTTCTTCGCGATGGGACGCTAAACGCCGCGAACGAGAGCTGCAATGGTATCGCTGGTCATCGACAGGCGCTTCCGGGGCCCACCCAACTCCGGCAACGGCGGTTATGTATGCGGATGTCTCGCAAGGCACGTCAGTGGAGACGCCGAAGTGACGTTGCGCGCCCCGCCGCCGCTGGAGCGGTCGCTCGACGTGTTGACGGGGGCCGACGGCGGGATCGAGTTGCGCGAGAGCGGCAAGCTGCTCGCGACGGTGCGTGCAACAGACATCGAAGTGCCGGACGTTCCCAGGGTAAGCTACGAGGCGGCCGAAGAGGCGGCCGGCCGAACACCCTACGACGAGCAGACCCATAACCTTCCGACTTGTTTTGTCTGTGGCCCCGCGCGTGGTCACGGCGATGGTCTGCGCATCTTCGCAGGCCCGCTGCGGGCCGGCGCCGTCCCGGGCAAGCCCGTCGTGTTCGCGGCGTCCTGGGTGCCTCATGGCAGTCTGTCCGACGAGGACGGCCATGTCGCGCCCGAATTTGTCTGGGCCGCGCTCGATTGCCCGACCGGCTATTGCAGCGTGGGCGCCCGTCACCTCGGGCTGAACGGTGACGAGACGGCCCTGCTCGGACGCATGGCCGCGCGGATCGATCGCTTACCGCGTCCCGGAGATCGATGTGTGGTGGTGGCGTGGCCGACGGGGCGGGAAGGCCGCAAGCTCTTTGCCGAAAGCGCTTTGCTCGATGCAGAGCAGGAGGTGCTGGCGACCGCCCGAGCCACCTGGCTGTTGGTCGACCGTCAGGTCCAGCTCGGAGCAAGTGCATGAACGTGGGTGGAAGCAAGGTATGACCAGCCGCGAAGCAGAGCTCGAACTTCGTCAATCCATCATCGACGCGTGCCGCGAGATGGCGGCGCAAGGCATCAACCAGGGAACGTCCGGAAACATCAGCGTTCGAGCCGACGACGGCATCCTGCTGACGCCGTCCGGTCTTCCCTACGACCGCATGAAGCCCGAAGACATCGTGGCCATGAAGTGGGACGGCTCATGGACTGCATCGGCCGGCAATGTTCCGTCGACCGAATGGCGTTTTCACCTCGACATCCTCAAGTCGAAGCCCGAGGTCGGCGCCGTCGTTCACGCCCATCCGGTCTTCTGCACCATCATCGCGATCATGAATCGCTCGATCCCTGCGATTCACTACATGATTGCCGCGGCCGGCGGCAACGACATCCCCTGCGCACCCTATGCGCAATATGGTACGGCCGAACTGTCGCAGGCGGCCCTGAACGCGCTTCGCTATCGCCGCGCCTGCCTCCTCGCACATCACGGGCTGATCGCCATCGGTCCCAACCTGCGCAAAGCCTTGTGGCTCGCGGTGGAGGTCGAGGTGCTCGCCAAGCAGTATCACGGCTGTCTTCAACTCGGCTCTCCTCCGCTGCTACCGGACGAGGAGATCGACAGCATCCTGAAGCGATGGGGGCAGTACGGCCTGCGCGATAGCGAGGGCAAGCCAAAGATTACCCAGCTGTCGAGCTAGATCACGAATAATCCCCTGCCTTGCGAGAACTCATGGCCTACACTCACGACGTCAGCGTCTGCGGCACTTACATCCTGGATATTCTCGGGGTCCCCGTTACCGAGATCCCACCCGGAGGTGGCCGGTTGTTGATCGAGGAAATCCGGCTCGCGGTCGCCGGCACGGCCGGCGGAACGGTCGTTCCTTGCGCGCGGCTCGGCTTGAAGGCGCTCGCGGTTGGTGCCGTCGGCTCCGACGAGAAGGCTGATTGGATGCTGAACGCGCTGGAGCGCGAAGGCATCGATATCTCTCTGATGGAGCGAATGACCGGCGCTCCAACCTCTGCAACGATTTTGCCGATCCGGCCCGACGGCTCGCGTCCGGTCCTGCATGCGAGGGGCGCCTCAGCCCGCTGGCGGATCGCGCCCGAAACGCAAGTAGCCGCATGCCGGAGCAAAATTCTCCATCTCGGCGGGGTCGGCTCTCTGCTTGCGATGGACGGAGCGCCTTCCGTCGCATTGCTTCAGGACGCGAAAGCCGCTGGTTGCACGACGACGCTCGATCTCATCCAGGCGCGGCGTGAAACGCTGGCACTGGTCGAGCCGCTGCTGCCCTATGTCGACTTCTTCATGCCGAGCATCGATGAGACCAGTGCCATGGTCGGAACCGACGATCCAGCCTCGTGCGCGCGGTTCTTCATCGACAAGGGAGCGGGGGCCTGTGCTATCTCTCTCGGCGCCGACGGCTCGTTCGTGATGACCCGCGACGGACGCCAGTTTACGGTGCCGGCGTTCGACGTTGCCGTTCGCGATACGTCGGGATGCGGCGATTCCTATACGGGCGGCTTCATCGCGGGGCTGGCTCGCGACTGGGACCTGCTCGATTGCGCCAAGCTTGCGACCGCGACGGCCGCGATCGTCGCGACGGGGCTGGGTTCGGGCGCCAATCTCGTATCCTTCGAGGAGACCGTGAAGGCCATGAACACCTTGCCAGTCCGCAAGCCGGCTCGCGCCTGATCTTTTCAACGCCGGTAAAGAACCAACATTCATTGGAAATAACAGGGGAGAACGCAACATGGCCCGACATGCGATCGTGACGGGGGCAAGCCGCGGCATTGGCCGCGCGATTGCCACTGGCCTTGCCAGGCGAGGCTACGATCTCGCGCTGACCGACATCGCGGCCCAGGAGAAGGTTCTGCTCGAGACCGTCGCAGAGGTCGGCAAGCTTGGCGGCCGCTGCATCCCGGTGCTGGGCGACGTCAGCGATATCGGCGATTGCAGGCGTGCGGTGGCTGAAGCCGTCCAGGGTCTCGGGCACGTCGATGTCCTCGTCAACAATGCGGGCATCCTCAGGCTGGCGACCATCGACGAGCTGACGACGGATACATGGGATCAGACCTTCGCCGTCAACACGCGCGGCGTCTTCCAGATGACCCAGGCCGTGGTGCCACATATGAAGGAGCGCAAATACGGGCGGATCGTCAACATTGCCTCGCTCGCCGCTCGAACGGGCGGTCCGGGACAGTCCCACTATGCTGCATCGAAGTCGGCGGTGGTCGGCTTCACCCGGGTGTCGTCCATGGAGTTCGGCGGCTACGGCATCACGGTCAATGCCGTATGCCCGGGCATCATCGTGACTGAGATGGGGATGAACAATCTCCGCGACCCCGAGCGTGTCGCCTATTTCGAGAAGGTCACGGACCTGCACCGGCTCGGGCAGCCGGAGGACGTCGTCGGGCCCGTTGCGTTCTTTGCGTCTGACGATTCTGCGTTTGTGACCGGCCAAGCCCTCAACGTGGACGGAGGCATCTTCTACAGTTAGAAACGGGGTCGATCCGCTCTAGCTAACCTATTGCGGCTCGATGCCGGCTGCCTTGATGATCCTTCCCCATTTGCCGATCTCAGCCCTGAGAAAGGCTTCAAGGGCTTCCGGCGTCGCGCGTTCGGGTTCAACCGGGGACATGCTGAGCTCACCAAACCGATTGATCAGGGGGGGATCCTTCAGCGCGGTCTGCAGCGCGCCGACGAGTTGGTCGACTACGGGCTTCGGCGTGCCGCGCGGGGCGTAGAGGCCATACCAGGTCGTCACGTCGAACGTGGGAAGGCCGGCCTCGGCCGAGGTCGGCACGTTCGGCAGCGTTGCAACCCGCTTCTTGCTCGTGATCGCGTAGCCCTTGATCGTGTTCGACTGAATATAAGGCGTCGGCCCGGTTGCAGGGTCGCAATAAACGTCGATGTGGCCGGCGATGACGTCGTTCAGCGCCGGGCCCCCGCCCTTGTAGTAGATCGGGGTGAGCTTGGTATCGGTGGTGCTCATGAACATCAAACCGCAGAGCTGTGAGGCCGAGCCGAGACCGACATTGCCGAAGGTGATCTTGTCGCCGGCATTGCGGATCTGCGCGATGAGCTCGTTGAGATCCTTGGCTGGAAAGTTCGGCCGCGCCACGAGGATCATCGGGACGTCGGTGACGAGCCCGATCGGGGCGAAATCGCCGACCGGATCGAACGGCAGCTTGGCGTAGAGGGCCGGCGCGGTGGCCTGGCCGACATGCATCAGCAGCAGCGTGTAGCCGTCGGCGGCCGCCTTGGCGACACGGTTGGTGCCGAGCGTGCCGCCGGCGCCGACGACGTTTTCGATCACGATCGACTGTTTCAGCGTCGCACTCATCGCGCCGCCGAGGATGCGTGCGATCACGTCGCCGGGACCGCCAGCTGAGAACGGCACGATCATCGTAACCGGGCGGGTGGGGTAGTCTTCCGCAATGGCTGCGCGGCAGGGATAGAGCAGGACAAACAGGATCAGCGATCGTACGAGATACGTCATCGAACACTCCCTGGCGGCAATGTTTTAGTCGTCGGAAGGCGCCGCCTCCTTGGCTGCCGACGATTTTTCGATCATGTCGAGCGCGGCCACCGCAGCCGCATTGATGTGGTCGACGCAGCAGCGCTCGGCGAGGTCCGCATCGCCGTTCTGGATCGCGCGCCAGATCGCGGTAACCTCGCGCAAACTCTTGTTGATCCGCTTCGGCTGCGACATCGAGGTGATCCGCAACAGCTGGATTCGGTCATGCAGCGGCTTGAGCATGCGCTCGATGAACGCGTTGCGGCAGCCACCGATCAGAGCAGCGTAAAAGTCGGTCTTGGCTTCCAGGCATCCGACGAGGTCCTGCTTGGCTGCGGCTGCCTTCAGCCGGGTCAGGGCTTCCCCGATCCGGCGAGCCACTTCCGGGTCGTGAAGCCTGGCGCATTCACGGCCGGCGAAGCCTTCGAGCACCGCGCGGGCGGCGTAGAGCTGCCGGGCCTCCTCCAGGCTGATCGTGGAGACCACGGGGCCGCGGTGAGGGACCGTATTGACCAGCCCGTCGGCCTCGAGGGCGCGTAGTGCTTCGCGGATCGAGGGGCGGCTGACGCCCATCATCTCGCAGAGCTCGCGCTCGACCAGGCGCTGGCCCGGTTTCAGCGTGCCGGACATGATCGCCTCGCGCAGCTTTTGCGCCACCATCGCTCGGACGGTCGGTACGTCATCGATGCGGAGTGTCGACTGCAATTCGCGGCGTCTTTCCATGTCCGGGCCTTGGTTGGAATGATTCAATACCGGTTTACAGGCAGAATCATCATTTCGGCAATTTGAACGTGGGCGGGCTGATCCAGGGCGAACACGATCGAGCGGGCGATGTCGGCCGGCTCGAGCGCCATCCTGAACTGGTCGAAATAGTCCTTTTCCTTCTGCTTGTCGCCGCGGTAGCGGGTCAGGATGATGTTGGTCCTGGTCAGGCCGGGCTGGAGCTCGGTGACCCGGATCGCGGTGTCCGCCAGCTCGCCCCGGAGGGTCTCGGTGAACATGTGCACGCCGGCCTTGCTGGTGCTGTAGGCCGCCATATCCGGGATTATACGGACGGCGTTGATGGAGCTGATGTTGACGATATGGCCGGCGTTGCGCTTGACCATGTCGGGGAGGATCGCGCGGGTGACGCGCATCAGGCCGATCAGGTTGGTCTGGATGATGTTGGACCAGTCGTCGGCGGAGCCGGAGTCGAAACGCGTCCGCCCGCCGATGTCATGGCCTGCATTGTTGATGAGAACATCGACCGGCCTGAAATGAGCAGGAATGGCCTCCGGCAGACTATCCACGTCCCGGGAATCGCTGACGTCGAGCTGAATCGGAAACACCTTGTCGCCGACGGTGGCCGCCAGCTGCTGAAGCGCCTTGGCGTCACGATCTACCAGCACGACGCGGCGGCCGCTGTCCAGCAGCGCCTTGGTGATGGCGCGTCCCATGCCGCCGGCAGCGCCGGTCAGGACGACGGTCTGGCCTGGTTGTTCGGTCATCTCAGCACTCCCATTCCAATGCTCTCATGCGATTGACCAGCCGCCGTCGATGGGCAGGCTGGCGCCGGTGATGTCATTTGCCGCGGTACCGCAGAGAAAGACGGCCATGGCGGCGACCGCATCCATTTCGACGAAGCGCTGCGTCGGCTGGCGCTCGCCAAGATATTCGCGGGTCACGTCATCGACGGGGCGTCCGCTATTCGCTGCCATCGTCGCGATCTTGTTCAGGATCGCCGGCGTCGGCAGCGTACCCGGGCAGAGCGCGTTGCAGGTGATTCCGCTGCGGGCGGTCTCGATGGCCACCGCGCGGGTCATGCCCAGAATTGCCGCTTTGGTCGTGACGTAGTCGATGCGATCTTCGACCGCGCGGCTCGAATAGATCGAGCCGATATTGATGATCCGGCCCCAGCCGCGCTGCTTCATCGCGGGCAGCGCAAGGCGGATCAGGTGGAACGGCGCCGACAGGTTAACAGCGAGCGCCTGGTCCCAGCGATCGGGTGGAAACTGCTCGATCGTCGAGAAATGCCTGACAACGGCGTTGTTGACAAGGATGTCGATGGCTCCGCAGCGGTCGAGCAGGCCGACCATCATGCTCTCGATGTCGTGGCGCCCGGACAGATCGGCAGCGGCGGGGATGACCTCGACGCCGAAGCGGGCGCTGAGGTCGTCCGCGGGCTGCTTCGGCGCAACGAGGTCGTGCAGGACAATGTTGCAGCCCGCGCCGGCCAGGCCTTCCGCGATGGCGAGGCCAAGGCCTGCGGTCGCGCCGGTCACGAGTGCCCATTTGCCCTTCATCGCAGCCTGCCCGCTCTTATTTCTTGTCGAGCTCGGCGAAGACTTCCTTCGCGTTGCGGAACGCGTCCACGCCGGCCGGCACGCCGCAATAGATCGCGACCTGCATGAAAACCTCGCGGATCTCCTCTTTGGTCGCGCCATTGGCGAGGGCGCCGCGGACGTGGGTCTTCAGCTCGTGCGGACGGTTGAGCGCGCAGAGCATCGCCAGATTGAGGAAGCTGCGCGTCTTTCGCGTCAGCCCTTCGCGGCCCCAGACGTAACCCCAGCAATACTCGGTGGTCAGATCCTGCATCGGGCGGTTGAACTCGTCGGCTGACGCGATCGCCTTGTCGACGAACTCGCTGCCGAGCACGCTTTTGCGGATTTCGAGGCCGCGGTCGTAGGTCGCCTTGTCCATTCTGTTCTCCGTTTCGCTTTCGAGCGGTATCAGGTCTTGGGCCAGAACGGCTTCGCCAGCGCGAGCTCGGGCGGGAACACCGTCACCGGCACGCCGGATTGCCACTGCACGATGGTCATGCCGGCGCCGACGCGGCGGCCTTTCTGGTCGAACTTGATTTCGCCGAGCGGGTAATATTTCGAGGGACCCGCATCCATGGTGCGCAGCGCTTCGCCGACGGCAACGCGGTCGGCCTTGCCGGCCTTCTCCAGCGCGTCCTTGATCACCCACATGTCGCCATAGGTGGAGATTGCATTCTGCGTCATCCACGGCTCCTTGTAGCGGGTCTTCAACTCGGCGATCAGCGCCTCGTGGCCCTTGGCGCCCCAGCTCGCAACGCAGGTCAGGACTCCCTGGAGCAGTTCCGGGCTCACGGTCTGCAGCATGTCAGGCTCGGCGATGGCGATGCCGAACGAGATGGTCGGCACCTTGCCCTGGCCGAGGCCGAACTCGTTCATCTTCTCAAGCAGCAATTTTGCGTCCGAGATCACGGTCGGCAGGAAGAAGAGCAGATCGGGCTTGGCCGAGCGAATCTTCTGAACCAGCGACGTCGCGTCCGCCAGCGGCGGCGTGAAGGTCTCGTCCACGATCAGCTGCAGCTGGTTCTCTGCCAGCAGGCCCTCGCGCATCGATTTCGCCGAGGCGATCGACGCGGCCGTGTTGTCGGTGAGGATCGCGACCGTCTTCGGCCGCTTGCCCGATGCCGTCTCGGCCAGCTTGATGATTTGCGGCAAGGCCTGACGGGCCTGTGAGGCTGCCGTGGCCGAGGTCTGGAACACGTATTTGAAGCCGCGATCCGTGATCAGATCGGAGTAGGAGAGGGTGAGGACGGGCAAGTTGGCGCGTTCCGTGACCTCGGTGACCGCGAGCGTGAAGGATGACAGGTAGGCGCCGCTTGCCGCGACCAGGTCGCTCTCCTGCGCCACCATACGCTGGGCGGCGTTCTTGGCCTTCTCGGTGGTGTCGCCGGAATCGAGCACCACGAGCTTCAGCTTGGCGCCGCCGAGCGCCTTGACTCCGCCTTGCGCGTTGATGTGCTCGACGGCCATCTCGGCGCCCTGACGCATCACCGTGCCGGGACGGGCGTAGATGCCGGAGATCGGCACCAAGAGGCCGACTTTCACCTCAGATGGCTGCTGGGCCCAGGCACGGGATGCGATCAGCGTGCCGGACGCACCCGCAAGCAGTGTTCGACGGGTGATCCTGATCTTGCTCGTTGTTCTCATGACAATCCTCCTCCCTGAAAAGCGTGCGATGCTATTTCTTCGGCCAGAACGGCTGCGCCTGCGCGAGCTCGGGCGGATAGACGGTGACTGGCACGCCCGATTGCCATTGCACGATGACGACGCCGGCGCCGACCCTGCGGCCCTTTTCGTCGAACTTGAGCTGTCCGCCGGGATAGTATTTCGACGGTCCGGCATCCATGGTGCGGAAGGCCTGCGCGACCGCATTGCGGTCGGCCTTACCGGCCTTTTCCAACGCTTCCTTCATCAGCCACATGTCGCCATAGGTCGAGATGACGTTCTGCGTCATCCAGGGCTCCTTGTATTTCGCCTTGAGCTCGGCGATCAGCGCCTCGTGACCTTTCGAGCCCCAATTGGCGACGATGGTCATGATGCCCTGCACTGTCTCCGGGCTCACGCTCTGCAGCATGTCCGGCTCGGCGATGGTGATGCTGAAGGACACGGTCGGGATCTTGCCCTGGCCAAGGCCGAACTCGCTGATCTTCTCGAGCCCCAGCTTGGCGTCCGACACCGCGTTCGGCATGAACAGCAGCAGATCGGGCTTGGCCGAGCGGACTTTCTGGATCAGCGGCGTCGCATCCGACAGCGGCGGGGTCCAGACTTCCTCGACGACGAGCTGGAGGCCTTCCTGCGCGAACAGCTTCTCCTTCAGCGCCTTGGCCGTGGCAACCGAAGTCGCGGTGTTGTCCATCAGCATCGCGACCGTCTTCGGCTTCTTGCCCGAGGCGTTCTCCGCGAGCTTCATCAGAGTCGGCAAGCCGAGCTCGGACTGGCGGCTCGCGGTCGCGGCGGTCTGGAAGATGTATTTGAAACCGCGGTCGGTCAGAAGGTCCGAATAGGACAGCGTCAGCACCGGCAGCTCGGCACGCTCGGTCACCTCGGTGACCGCCAGCGTGAAGGACGACAGATAGGCGCCGGTGGCCGCGACGAGATCCGGCTCCTGCGCCACCATGCGTTGCGCCGCGTTCTTGGCCTTCTCGGTGGTGTCGCCGCAATCGATCACGACGAGCTTCAGCTTGGCGCCGCCGAGCGCCTTGATGCCGCCCTGCGCGTTGATGTGCTCGATACCCATCTCGGCGCCCATCTTCATCACCTGGCCGGGGCGGGTGTAGATACCCGACAACGGCACGATCAGTCCGACCTTGATCTCGGCCGGTGTCTGCGCGCGTGCCACGCCGGCAAGGCCCACGGCGGCGGCGCCGGACAGCACGGTCCGTCGCGAGAGTCCCTTCGATGTCTTGTTCATTTTGTTTGCTCCCTGGTCTCTTTTTATGGTCGTCACATGCCGAGATAGGCCTTGCGCACGCGGTCGTCGGCGCGCAGCGTGTCGTTGTTGCCTTCGAGCACGACATGGCCGGCTTCGAGGACGTAGCCGTGGTCCGCGGATTCCAGCGCTTCCGCCACGCGCTGCTCGACCAGCAGCATGGTCAGCCCGGACTGGCGGCGAATCTCAATCAGCCGATCGAAGATGAAGTCGGCGGTTGAGGGCGCCAGCCCCATCGAGGGTTCGTCCAGCATCAAGAGTTTCGGCGAGGAGGCGAGGCCGCGGCCGATCGCGAGCATCTGCTGCTGGCCGCCTGACATCGTGCCCGCGAATTGGCTGCGACGCTCCTTCAGCACCGGCAGCCATTCGAAGATGCGCTCGATGTTGCTCTGCCAGTCGCGTCGACCGCTCTCCGTCATCGCACCCATCTCCAGATTCTCCATCACGGTCAGTGACGGGAAGACCTGGCGGCCCTCGGGGACGTGGGCGATGCCGAGATGGGCGCGCTGCGGCGGCGGCACTGCGAGGAGGTCGACGCCGTCGAAGGTGATGGCCCCGCCGCTCGGCTTGACGATGCCGGAGATGGTCTTGAACAGCGTGGTCTTGCCGGCGCCGTTGGGTCCGACGATCGCGACGAACTGGCCGGCGCCGACATTGATCGAGATGTCGTTCAGCACGGGTTTGGCGGAATAGCCCGCGCTCAATCCCTCAATTCGCAGCATGGCCCACCCATTTCTTGCCGAGATAGGCCTCGATCACCCGGTTGTCGCGCGTCACCACTTCCGGCAGGCCTTCGGTGATGACGGCGCCGTGGTCGAGCACGACGAATCTGTCGACCAGCCGGACCATCGCCTGCATCGTGTGCTCGATGATCGCGATGGTCATGCCGTCGCGCGCGAGCTGCTGGATCACGGCGACGACCTCGTCCGCCTCGCCGTGGCCGAGGCCCGCGAGGGTCTCGTCGAGCAGCAGGATGCGTGGCTGGCCGGCGATAGCGCGGGCAAGTTCCATCAGCCGCAGCTCCTTGGTCGAAAGCTCGCCGGCGACGCGGTCGGCGACGGCGGAGAGCCCGACACGGGCAACTGCATCGGCGGCAAGCTTGCGAGCTTCGTCGTCGGACCGCGCGCGCACATAGGCACCGACCACGACGTTGTCGAGGATCGACATGCGCAGGAATGGTCGCATCACCTGGAAGGTGCGGCCGATGCCGGCCTCGCAGATCACGTGCGGCCGTTGGCCGGACATGTTGCGGCCATCGATCAGCACCTCACCCTCGCTCGGCTTCAGGAAGCCGTTGAGGAGATTGAACAGCGTGGTCTTGCCGGCGCCATTGGGGCCGATGATGCCGAGGATCTCGTTCTGGTGCAGCTTGAAGCTGACATCCTGCACGGCCTTGAGGCCGCCGAAGGACCGCGACAGGTTCTTGACTTCGAGCATGACTTCCCCGGTGGCAGCCCGCTGTCGCGGTGCGGGCTTCAGCGCGGTGACGTTGGCAGCCGATGTTTCAGGCAGGTCGGAGGCAGCCGCCTTAGGCGCGATCCGTTTGCGCAGGAGATCGCGCAGCTTCCAGAACAGGCCTTCCGGTGCCAGCAGGATGACGCAGACGATGGCGAAACCGAAGATCACGCCCTGGATGCCGGGGAAGCGCGCGCCGGCTTCGGCATGCAGTATCTCAGCGAGCGGGATCAGGATCACCGAGCCGATCACCGGCCCCCAGACCGTGCCGACGCCGCCGAACATCGCGACCGTCAGCGCCTGGGCCGACACCAGCATGCCGAACACCGATTGCGGCGTCACGACCAACAACACCTGCGCGTAAAAGCCGCCGATCGCCGCGGCAATGGCCCCGCTCAGCGTGATCGCGCGCAGCTTCCAGGCGAGCGTATTGATCCCGGCTGCCTCGGCGGCGGCCTCGTTCTGCTTGATTGCGAGCAGTGCCATGCCGAAGCGGGAGCGCTCGATGAATTGCGTCAGCACGATGGTGGCAAGCATGATTGCGAGTCCCAGCAGCGTGTAGATGCGCGGATCGGCGAATTGCATGTAGGCGATCGGCGCGTCGCGCTTGATCGGAAGGGTCACCTCCTGGAAGCCGAGCCACTCGAACACGTAGAGGATGGCAAGCGGGTAGGCGAGCATCGCCAGGGCGAAATAGTGGCCCTGGAGGCGGAAGGTCGGAAATCCGATCAGCAGCCCGGCGATGCCGCCGAGCACGGCGGCGATGGGGATCAGCAGCCAGGGGGAGATGTCGAAGTAGATCTGGCCAAGCGCGGTTGCATAGGCGCCGATGCCGAAGAACGCGGCGTGGCCGAACGAGATCAGTCCGGTGTAGCCGCTGAGCAGGTTCCAGGAGAGGCCGAACACCGCCCACACCGGCACCAGGGTCAGGATGAGCTGGTAGTAGGAGTTGGTGACGCCGAGCGACAGCGCAGCATAGGCGATGGTGAAGAGCAGGGGAGGAAGAAAGGAGCGCATCCGGAGCATGATCACGTCCTCTCCACCATCCGCCCGAAGAAGCCTTGCGGTCGGAAGAAGATGATGAGGAGGAAGACGGCGAAGATCGCGGCGTTCTGCAGCTGCGTCGGCAGGATCAGCGTCGACATCTGCTGCACGAGCCCGATCGTCATGCCGCCCCAGAACGCGCCGATGATGCTGCCCATGCCGCCGAGCACGACGCCCGCATACATGACGATGACGTATTCGAGGCCGACGAACGGGTGGAACGGATAGTTCGTAGCGAGGAGGCCGCCGGCGATCGCCGTGATACCGCAGCCGAGCGCGAAGGCGGTTCGGTGCGCGCGGTCGACGTCGATGCCCATATAGGTCGCGGCGGTCGGATTATCCGCGGCGGCGCGAAGCGATTTGCCGATCCGCGTGCGCGTGATCAGCAGCGAAAGCAGGTTCATCATGACCAGCGAAACGATCATGTCGATGCTGCGGGCCTTGTTGAGAAAGATGCTCATGTCGAAGAAGGGGCCGAGCTCCCAGGCCGAGCTCGACAGCGGCGTGCGGATCGAGGCCAGCACCGAGCCGAACACGATGAGGCCGCCGTTCTGCAGGATCAGCGCGATGCCCAGCGTGAGGATCAGCTGGGCGTAGTGTCCCTCGCCTTCGAGCGAGGCGGTGCGCGTCCCCGAGACGTGCGAGATCAGTGCCCGGTGGACGAAGTAGCCGAATACGGCAAGCACGGGGCCGGCCAGCAGGATGGAGACGAACGGTCCGACCGCATTGCCGAAGAACGATTGAACGCCGGCGGCGGTGAACAGATAGAAGGCAGTGTACATGCCGAGCATCATGAAATCGCCATGGGCGAAGTTGATGACGCGCATGACGCCGAAGATCAGGCCGAGCCCGACGCACATCAGGCCGTAGACGGCGCCGATCAGAAGGCCCGCGGCGAGCGCTTGCAGAAATCCTTCCATCAGCTTCGCCTCCGCGCGGCTGACGAACCTAAGCGGGTCTCGAAGTCGACCATGTTTCCCCCGTACTCTCCGGCACTTCTTATGATGCCGATCGTAAAACCCGTTCCGCCGTGTCCAGGCGGCATAGTGCTGCGATATCGCCGGCGTTGCCGAGCCGTTCGCAGCTCTCGATGAGTTGCTCCAACTGGCACGTGCGGTCCTCACCGAGGACTCCCTGAGCGGCCGTGCGAAAGCGCGTGCGAATATCTGAAGGCGTTGCGGCGATGACGTCGGGTAGCGCGTGCCGGATCGTCCGGCCGCTCTGCAGATGCACGGTCACATCCGCGCCCTGCTTGTCGGGGAACGCGGTGGTGAAGCCGACATCCGGCTCAAGCTTCGTGATCGCAACCAGGCGGATGATATCGACATCATCGGGTTCGGCGTAGTTGCCTTCCTCGATCTCGCCCCTCACGAGGGTGGCCGCGACGCTGAAGGGAATGCTCATCTTGGCCTGGAGCGCGTTCCGATACGGGCCGGTGGAGGCGCACCCAGGATAGCGCACGGCGGCATCGGGAGCGCGAACGACGACGCGGTCGATCTCCTCGGTGCCGGCGAGTTCGTGCGAGACGCGAAGGGCCGCTTGCGCGGCGGTCTGCGCGAAATTGCAGGCCGGGACCGGCTTGTTGTAGACCGCCATGATCTCGCATTCGCCACTCGGGAACAGCGCGATGCTGTCGGGCGCGGCCTGGCGACGATAGGCGGCGAACAGGCCCGCTTCGCCTTCGAGGATCGTTTCGGAGCCGAAAGCGCCGGCTGCGGCGAGGCCGATTGCCTTGATCGCATTGCTGGCGGCGAAGCCCGGATGAAAATACATGTCGGAGCCGCCTGCATGCGGCCACTCGTTGAGACCGCTGGACGTGTTGGCCGCAATCGCGATGGCGCTGGTCGCTGCGTCTTCGGACAGGTTGAGCGCGAAACTTCCGGCGAGCGCCGCGCCCAGCGGGGCCACGAGGCCGGTCGGACGATAGAGCCGGGCGAGATCGGAGGTCAGGAGCGCGCGGCCGATCCGCGCGCCGGCCTCATAGCCGATGATCGCGGCTGCAAGCAGCCTTGAGCCGTGCAGCTGCGACTGTTCGGACAGCGCGAGCAATGTCGGCCAGATCACGACGCCATGGTGCGCAATGCTGGCGGCATGCATGTCTTCCCGCACGAGTCCGTGCCCCATCACGGCATTGGCGAAGGCGGCATCGGCCGGCGAGGAGAGTCGCGACATTCCGACGATGGTTGCGCTGCCGCCACCTTGTGCGATCGCGATTGCCTGACGACTCCAGGGATGATGACCCGCCTCGAAGGCGCAGGACAGGAAGTCGAGCAGGCAGAGCTTGGCCTTGGCGACCACTTCAGGCCCGAAATCTCCGAGATCAACGGCAAGTGCGCTCCGCGCCATCTGGCGCGCGAGCGATACCTTGCCTGATCCGGTCGGGCCGTTCGTCATCGCAAGCGTTGCTCCCAAAGACTCTTGCGCTCAGCCGCGCATCTCGACTCCGGCCCACTCCTCGAGCACCTTGGCGATCGAGGTGAAATCGGATGACGGGCCGTATTTGGCGTTGGTGATCGCCAGCATCTGCCGTACCACTGCGCCGCAGACCATCGGCACGCCCATGGCCTCGGCCTCGTCCACGCAGAGACGGACGTCCTTGTAGGAAAGGCTGGTGGTGAATCCGAAATCGAACGTGCCCGGCAGCACCGAACGGGGAAATTTGTCTTCGGAGGCGCTGTTGCGGCCGCTGCTAGCGTTGATGATATCGATCAGCACCTTGGCGTTGACCCCGCCCTTGACGCCCATGGCGACCGCTTCCGACGTGATCACCAGCGCCGCCGCCGCCATCAGATTGTTGGCGAGCTTGGCGGTCTGCGCCACGCCGGGCTTGTCGCCGGTGTAGAACAGCTTGCCGAAATTCTTCAGGATCGGCTGCACGATGTCGTAAGTCGCTTGCGGGCACGATACCATAACGGCGAGCGTGCCGTTCACGGCGCCCTTGATGCCGCCGCTGACGGGCGCATCGACCAGCGTCATGCCTTTGGCTTTCAGCCCTTCCGCAACGAGCTTCGCCGCGCCGGGACCAGAGGTCGAGAGATCAACGACGATCTTGGCGCGGTTGCCGCTGCTGATGCCGTCCTCGCCGAGAGTGACGCCCTTGACGATGTCGGGCGTCGGCAGACTGGCGAGCACGATGTCGGCGCGCGAGGCGACGTCGGCCGGCGACTTGCCGACCAAGGCGCCGCGCTTGACCAGCGGCTGCGTCGCGTCGGTCTGCGTGTCGTAGACGACGAGCGAATAGCCCGCGTCCATCAACCGCCCCGCCATGGGGCCGCCCATGCGGCCCGTTCCGATCACACCGAGCGTCTCTCCCGCCATAGTTCACTCCCTGTAGCGCGCCCCAGCAGGGTGCGCCGTCTTGATCTTGTCGTTGTATGTTCGCCGGCCGTTCTGGACGGCCGCCGTCATTGTGGCGGCGGGACCCCGCGCCAGCGTTCGGATTGTTATGATTGTCAGACAAGCTGTCAAGCATAACATTTGGGGTCGACAGTTTGCCGCGGATCGGCATAAGGTCCGAAAAACGAGGAAGACGCCCCGCGTGCCGCAAGACCCAATTCCCAGCGTGAGCAGGACGCTCGCCGATTTCGTCGCGGCGACGTCGTGGGCGGACGTGGAGGCGCAGAGCGGCGAGGCGCGACGCTCGATTCTGAATTTCTTCGCCACGGCACTCGGCTCCGCACGCGATCCGGTGGTGATGGCGGCGATGCGAACCGTGTCGCCGTTCAGCGGCGCCGCGACCGCGACGGTCATCGGTCATTCGCAGCCGATGGATGCGATGTGCGCATCGTTTCTCAACGCCATCTCGGCCAACCTGCTCGATTTCGATGACACCCATCCCGAGACGATCATTCATCCGGCGGCACCGGTCGCAGCTCCAGTCCTCGCACTCGCCGAGACGCATAAACTGTCTGGACGCGAGTTGTTGACGGCGTTCATCCTCGGTGTGGACGTCGAATGCCGCATCGGCGCCGCCGTTTCGCCGCGCCATTATGCGCGCGGCTGGCACATCACTTCGACCTGCGGGATCTTTGGCGCCGCGGCGGCTTGCGCCAAACTATTGGGTCTGCCCGCGGAGGGCATTGCGAATGCGATCGGGCTCGCGGCGAGCCAGTCGGCAGGCAATGTCGAGAACCTGCCCAGTGCCGCGAAGAATGTCAGCGTCGGTAACGCGGCGCGCAACGGTTTGTTTGCGGCGCTGCTTGCAGAGCAGGGTTATGAGGCGGCCCCCCACGCCATTGAAGGCCCGCTCGGTTGGGCACGCACCATGGGTGACGAGCCGGATATTGCCCGCTTGCTTGATGGTCTCGGCAAGACCTTTGAGATCGCCAAGAACACCTACAAGCCCTACCCCGCCGGCATCGTTTTTCATGCGGTCATTGATGCCTGCCTTCAGTTGCGGGAGCGGATCGGTCAGCGATTCGACCAGATTGACACCGTGACCGTTCAAGGCTCGACGCTGCTGCTTGCGCGCGGCGACCGCCCCGTCAACAACGAGCGCGATGCGCGCGTCAGCATCCATCATTGCGTGGCGTGCGGATTGCTGCTCGGCAGAGCCGGCGTCGCCGAGTTTGCACGCGAGACGGTCGTCCGGCCCGATATTGTGCAGCTGCGGCAGAAGGTGGGGGCGGAGTGGGATGACGGGATGCCGGATGGTGCGGCACGCGTGACCGTGCGCCTGTCGTCCGGCGAGGTTTTCACCGAGACCGTCATCTCGCCGCGCGGCAGCCGGGCAGCGCCGCTTGAAGATCGCGATCTCGAGGCCAAGCTGCGCGAAAGCGTGCGAACGGGCCAGAGCAATTGGGACGCGGACGGTGTCATCGACGCCGTCTGGCGTCTCGATGCGGTGGCTGACGTCGCCGAACTGCTGCGATCGTTGCGGCCGCCCTCGGCGATGCGCCGAACAACTTCCAACTAGACTCTCGCAAGACCTGAAAGGGACGATCATGACCAAGACCGAACTGTTCGAAAAGGGCCTCAAAGTCCGCAAGGAGGTGCTCGGCGAGGACTACGTCAACAAATCGATCGCCGGTGCCGACGAGTTCACGCGCACGATGGCGGAATGGTCCACCGAATTCTGCTGGGGCGCGCTGTGGACGCGGCCCGGCGTCGACCGTCGCACGCGCTCGATCGTCAATTTGGCGATGCTCGGCGCACTGAACCGGCCGCACGAGCTGAAGCTGCACGTGAAGGGCGCGTTGAAGAACGGGCTGACCAAGGAGGAGATCAAGGAGATCCTGCTCCAGGTCGCGGTCTATTGCGGCGTGCCCGCCGGCATCGACGCTTTCCGCAACGCACGCGAGGCCTTCAACGAGGTCGACGCGGCCGGCTCCTGAGCAAATCCATGGCTGACCCGATCTACGAACTCTTCGCCATCCGCTACGCAACGCGGGATGCGCAGCGGAGCGACCACTTCATCGGCGGCGATCCGCATGACGGGCCGATGCCGATGGACTATTTCATGTGGCTGGCGCGGGGAGGTGGGCGCACCTTCGTCATCGATACCGGGTTCAACGCCGAAATTGCGGAGCAGCGCAGGCGGACATTCCTGCGCTGCCCGGTGGAGGCTCTTGGGGCGTTCGATATCGAGCCGACCGAAATCGAGGACGTGATCCTCACGCATCTGCACTACGACCATGCCGGCAATTTCGACCGCTTTCCGAACGCACGATTTCATCTCCAGGAGCGCGAGCTTGCCTACGCCACCGGCCGCTACATGCAATATCCGAGGTTGTCGCATTCTTTCGAGGTCGAGGACGTCTGCGGCATCGTGCGGCTGAACTATGCGCGCCGAGTCCTGTTCTACGATGGCGATGCTGAGATCGCTCCCGGGCTGACGGTCCATGCGGCGGGCGGACATTCCGCCGGGCTTCAATTCGTCCGGGTCAACACGCGCCGCGGTCCGGTCGTGCTCGCTTCCGACGTCAGTCATTTCTACGAAAACCTGACCAGCGAGCGTCCTTTTACGACGGCGTTTCATGTCGGCGACATGCTGGTGGGGTTCGACAAACTGCGCGCCGCAGCGCCGGATGCGGACCACATCGTTCCAGGTCACGATCCGCTCGTCATGATGCATTATCCAGCGCCGACCCCGGATCTGGACGGGATCGCGGTCCGCTTGGATGTGGCGCCGTCCGGGCCTGCTCACTCCTAGGGCGGCGAGAGGACCACGCACCGCATCCTTGTCGAGCTTCCGCATCTTCAACTCTGGCACGATCTGCGGCCGATTGGAGACGGCTGACTATCCTGTCAGAAAGCCGCCATCGATGGCGACGACGGTGCCGGTCGCGTATTGCGAGGCCGGCATGCAGAGGAACGCAACCGCGCCCGCGACATCCTCGGGCTGGCCCCAGCGCTTGAACGCGGTGCGGTCGGCGATTCGCCGGTAATGCGCGAGGTCGGTGCGGCCCGCGGCGTTGATCGCCGTTTCGATGTAACCGGGCGCAACCGCATTGACGCGAATGCCTTCCTCGGCCCATTTCAAGGCCAGCGCCTTGGTCAGCATCACGACGCCGCCCTTGCTGGCGCAATAGGCGGGGATGCGCGGCAGCGCGAGCGTCGCGTTCATCGAGGCGATGTTGACGATCGATCCCTTGGTCTTCGCGAGCAGCGGACGGAATGCCATGCAGGTCCGGAACGTGCCGGTGAGATTGACGTCGATAACCTTCATGAAGGTTTCGATCTCGAATTCCTTGTCGCGCGCCAAGATGCCGGCGCAATTGACCAGTGCGTCGACGCGCTTGTGTCTTCCGGCGAAAGACCTGACGGCCGCATCATCGGTTACATCCATCGTCGCCAGCGTGAGGCCGGCGCGCGGCTTGAGCAGCGTGCGGGCGAGGTCGGACTCGTTGGCGCCGGTCGCCGTAACAGTCGCGCCGAGATCGCAGAACTGGCTGCTGATCGCCGCGCCAATGTCGCCGGCGCCGCCAATGACGACGGCATGGAATCCGGGCGCGAGAGAAAAATTCGAAGTCATCGGCAAGGCCTCACTTCAGGGATTTCGGCGGTGGGGCCGTCGATTCGCGGACCACGAGCGAGAAATCGATCTCGCGGTGCATGATGGTCTGCTCGCCGGCAAGGCTGCGCACCAGATATTCGCCGGCGCGTTGCCAGGTTTCTCCAGTTGGAACGTGGATCGTGGTGAGGCTCGGTCGCAAATGCCGGCTCCAGTCGAGATCGTCGAAGCCGACCACCGACAGATCGCGCGGCACGGAGAAGCCGTCGCGCTCCGCCTCGAGCAGAACGCCATAGGCGATGACGTCGTTGCCGCACACCACAGCCGTCGGGCGGTCCTTGAGGTTGAGGAGATAGCGGGCCGCCTCGCGCGCGTCGTCAAGCGTGTAGGGAACCTCGACATGCCATTGCGGAGAGAGCTCGATCCCGTTCTCCGCGAGCGCACGGCGAAAGCCGGCGACGCGCGCGCTGGCCCGGTCGTTGTTGCGCTGGAGCGCCGAGACGATCCCGATGCGGCGGTGCCCGAGCTCGATGACATGCGCGGCCGCGCGATGAGCGGCTGCTTCGTTGTCGGTCCCGACGCAGGGGTAGGGCTTGTCGGGCTGGTAGATACCGACGTTGATGAACGGCACGGCATTGTCCGCGAGCAGTTTGCGCAAGCCGTCATGATGGCAGTCGCCGCGCAGCACCAGGCCGTCGACACCACGGCTGATCAGGTTGCGCGCCTGCTGCAATTCGACGTCGAGATCGTAACCGCTCGTGGTGAGGAACAGCATGTAGCCGACCGACGACAGATACTGCTGCAGCGAGGCGATGCCGCGCGCGAACATCGTGTTGTCGATGGTCGGCACGATTGCGCCGAGCGTGCGCGAGCGCCGCGACGACAGAATGCGCGCCGGCGCATGCGGGATATAGCCGAGGGCGTCGATGGCCTGCTCGATGCGTGCGCGTAAGGACGGGCTGACCGCATCGGGGTTGTTGAGGGCGCGCGAGACTGAGGCGGTCGAAACGCCGGCGCGGGCCGCCACGGCGCGGATGCCCTGTTTCACAGACTTGTTCAGCGACTTGGCTTGGGTCAGTCTCATGATGTAACGTTACATTATGCGGCGCGAGCTATCCGGTGGCGAGATTGTCAGAAATGTGCCGGAGATTTTGCTGCTTGTCCATCGCTTGACACGGCGGGTGCGGTGTCTATTTTGTAACCGTTTTCAGATGTCGATCAAACGTGTTCAAAAGGGTTCGCCAGATTAAGGCGGCCAGCCGGGAGGAGAATTCGATGAAGGCCAGGATGCTTGCGACGCATGTCGCGCTGCCCGTTCTCGTAATAGCCGCCAGCGGGCAGGCCCATGCCGCCGATTTCGACTGGATGAAGTTCAAGGGCAAGACCATCACCTTTCTCGCCAACAACAACCCGGTCGCGCAGGCGCTGCTGACCTACAAGGCCGATTTCGAGAAGCTGACCGGCATGACCCTGAAGGTCGATGGCTATCAGGAACAGCAGATGCGCCAGCGTCTGGTCACCGTGATGAATGCGAACAGCGACGAGGTCGACGTGTTCATGACGCTGCCCTCGCGCGAGGGGGAGCAGTTCGCGGCCGCCGGCTGGTACGGCGATCTCACCGCGATGGCCAAGAACGACGTCGCCAAGGACTACGATCCGAACGGGTTGAGCCAGGCCCTGCTGAAGGCCGCGACGTTCAACGGCAAGCTCACCAGCATGCCGATGAACCTCGAGGGCCCGATCTTCTATTACCGCACCGACATCTTCAAGAAGTGCGGGCTCGAGGCACCGAAGACCATCAAGGACGTCGAGGCTGCCGCCGAGAAGATCAAGGCCTGCGACAGCACGGTGACGCCGTTCGTCTCGCGCGGCCTCAAGCCCGCCGTCGCCTACACCTTCAGCAACATGCTGCACAATATCGGCGGCACGTATATCGCCGGCGGCAAGTCGAACCTCTGCTCGGCCAAGGGCAAGGAGGCGCTCGACACCTATAGCCGGCTGCTGCGCGATTTCGGCCCGCCCGGCGTGGTCAATTACAGCTTCCAGCAGATTTCGGCGCTGTACCGCAGCGGACGCGCCGCGATGGCATTCGAATCCTCGAACGAGCTACGCACGGTGATGGAAGGCGGGGCGCGGCTGAAGGACACCGGCCTGATGCCGTTCCCGGCGGGTGAGGCCGGCCAGGTACCGACGACGATCGGCTGGGGCATGGCGGTGTCCTCGCACAGCAAGCAGCCGGACGCGGCCTGGTATTTCGTGCAATGGGCGACCAGCCCCGAGGTGCAGAAGAAAATGGCGCTTCAGGGCATTGCCCCGCCACGCCCGTCGGTCGCGAAGGACCCGGAGTATCGCAAGTGGATCGACGAGGAGCCGGTCCGCAAGGAATGGCAGGCTGCGCTCGACGTGCTCGCCACCAAGGGCTCCTCCGAGGTCGGCTATCCCATCGTCGCCAATCCGCAATCGCGCGAATTCATCGGCCAGGCCGTGCAGGATCTGATCCTGAAGCAAAAGCCGATCGACCAGGCTTGCGCCGATGCCGACAAGGCGCTGGACGCGCTGATTGCGCTGAACTGACCGCCCGGTACCGGCTGGCTCGTTGCCTGCCGGCACCTCACTCAATCGAGGACAGGATCGCATGTCTGACACGGCTGCGCCACTCACGCAGGACCGGCAGAAGCTGGAGATGGCGGCGCTCTCGGCTCCGGGCGTGCTCTTCACGGTCGCGATGATCGCGTTTCCGGTCGTCTATACGATCTGGCTCGGCTTCCAGACCTTTTCTTCCACCGGCAAGCAGTCCTTCGCGGGTCTCGCCAATTATTCCAAGCTCATCTCCGACGTCGAGTTCTGGCACGGGCTGTGGATCACCATCGCGCTGTTCGTGCTGTCGCTGGTGCTGCAGCTCGTATTCGGCGTCTGGCTGGCGCTGGTGCTGTTCCACGCCAGGCGGCTGCCGGGCATCGTGCGCTCGCTATTCATATCGCCCTTCATGATGCCGCCGGTGGTCGCCGGCATGATGTGGCTGGTGATCCTCGATCCGTCGCTGGGCGCCGCCAACTACATCCTGCAATCGTTCGGCCTGCCGCCGTCGGACTGGCTGGCTTCGCCGACTTGGGTCATTCCGACCGTGGCGCTGATCGACAGCTGGCAGTGGACCCCCTATGTCGCGTTGATCGTGCTGGGCGGTCTGCAATCGCTGCCGCCGAGCGTCTACGAGGCTGCGCAGATCGACGGCGCGTCTCCGCTCAAGACGTTCCAGCGCATCACGCTGCCTTTGTTGCTGCCGACCATCGTTACCGCGGCGATCCTGCGCAGCGTCGATCTCCTGCGCTTCTTCGACATCATCTACATCACCACCCAAGGCGGCCCGGGCAACGCCTCGAATACACTCAACATCTACGGCTTCCGCGTCGGTTTCGAGTTCTTCAACATTGGCTATGCCAGCGCGCTGATGCTGACGCTGACGGCGGTCGTGTTCGGGGCCGTGCTCGCCTTCAACCGCCTGCGCGGTGCAGTTGCCTGGTGACGCCATGATCGATGCCGCCAATGCTGATCGTTGGATTCGATGGCTCAACACGATTCAGCTCGTGCTGGCCGGCGCGCTTATCATGGCGCCGACGGTTTGGATGGTGCTGTCCTCGTTCAAGCCGTCCTTCGAGGTTACCGCCTATCCGCCGACGCTGGTCTTCTCGCCGACGCTGGAGAATTACGTCGAGCTGACCAGGACCACGCCGTTCCTGAGCTACGCGCTCAACAGCCTCATCGTCACCGTCGGCTCGACCGCGCTGGGGTTGCTGTTCGGCATTCCGGCCGCTTTCGCCGTGTCATGGACACGGATCACCTGGCCGGCGATCCTCACGCTGGCCGCCCGCATGGCGCCCGGAACGCTGTTCCTGCTGCCGTGGTACGTGATGTTCCGGCAAATCGGCATGATCGGCTCCTACACCGCGCTGATCCTTAGCCATGCCGTTATCACGCTGCCGATCGTGATCTGGGTGCTGCTGCCGTCCTTCGACGCCATTCCGCGTAGCGTGTTCGAGGCCGCGCAGGTCGACGGATGCAGCGTCTCGCGCATCCTCTGGCGCATCGCGATGCCGCTGGTCGCCTCAGGCATCGCGGTCTCGGCGATCCTCGCCTTCGTGTTTTCGTGGAACTACTTCTTGTTTGCGCTGGTGCTCTCCAATGGCGACACCAAGACGCTGATCGCGGCGGCCTTCAACTTCATCGGCGAAGGCTCGACGCAATGGGGCGCCCTCATGGCCGCGGCGACGCTGATCGCATTGCCGCCGCTGGTGCTGGCCGCTCTGGTTCAGCGCTGGCTGGTGTCCGGACTGACGCTCGGTGCGGTGAAAGGCTAGATCTTCGATGAATGTATCACCCCGTCCCAATTCGGTCATGCAGGCCGCGGTCTTCCACGGTGACGACCGCATCACCATCGAGCGCGTTGCGATACCCGACGTCGGCACGGGCGAGGTGCTCGTGCGCGTCTCGCGTACCGCGCTGTGCGGCTCGGACTTCAAGCTTTGGCACAAGGGTGCCGAGTTCACCGCCGGCCACGAAATCTTCGGCGTGGTCGAGCAGTCCGGTCACAGGCTGCACGGCCAGCGCTGCGCCGTCTACATTCCCTTGCACTGCGGCCATTGCGCCGCCTGCCAGCGTGGCGACACCCAGATGTGCCTGGAGGTCTCCAGCCTGATCGGCTGGAACAGGCCGGGCGGCTATGCCGAATACGTGCCGGTGCCGGAGAACTGCCTGCTGCCGGTACCCGATGACATCGAGGACAGCCTCGCACCGCTGCTGCTCGACACCATCGGTACGTCAGGCCACGCAGTTCGCTTCGTCAGCCGCGTCGTGCCGCCAAGCGAAGCCGGACCAGTCCTCGTGATGGGAGCAGGGCCGGTCGGCCTCGGCGTTGTGCTGGCGCTCCGCTCGCTCGGCTACGACGATGTCTATGTCGCCGACCCGAATGCGGAGCGTCTCAAGATCGCGCAATCCTTCGGTGCCAAGCCACACCCGGTCGGCGATACCTCCAGACGCTTCGCCCTCATCATGGAATGCTCCGGCGCCCATGCGGCGCGCAATCTCGGCATCGAGCTGGTGCTGCCGCGCGGCGCCCTGGTGCTGGTCGGCGAGAACGCCGCGCCCTGGACCATCGAGGAGGGCAAGGTGTTCCGCCGCAAGGATTTCTACATGATCCGAACCTTCTACTTCCCGGTCTCGGATTTCGAGCCGAACGTCGAGCTGTTGCGCAAGTACAAGGACGAATACCGCGTCCTCGTCGATGGCGAGTTCGGCCTCTCGGCTCTTCCTGAAAATTTCGCCCGCTTCGCCAAGGGCGAGCTGATCAAGCCGGTACTGGCGCTGGACTGAGCGATCATGGCCTCGATCTCGATCCGCAATCTCGTCAAGCGTTACGGCAATTTTACCGTGATCCCCGATCTCAACTTGGAGATCGCGGACCATGAATTCGTCGTGTTCGTCGGCCCGTCCGGCTGCGGCAAGTCGACCCTGCTGCGCATCATCGCCGGTCTCGAGCCGATCTCGTCGGGAGACCTCTATATCGGCGACAAGCGCGTCAACGGCGTGCAGGCCGCGCAGCGCGACATCGCGATGGTGTTCCAGGATTACGCGCTCTATCCGCACATGAAGGTCTACGACAACATGTCGTTTGCGCTGGAGCTGCGGGGCGTGCCGAAGGCCGAGATCGACGCGCGCGTGAGGCGCGCCGCGGCGCTTCTGCACATCGAGCCCTATCTCGACCGCAAGCCGAAGGAGCTCTCCGGCGGCCAGCGCCAGCGCGTTGCCATGGGCCGCGCCATCGTGCGCAATCCCAAGGCGTTCCTGTTCGACGAGCCGCTCTCCAACCTCGACGCGAAGCTGCGCGGGCAGGTGCGGGCCGAGATCAAGGCGCTGTCGCAGGAGCTCAAGACCACCATGGTATTCGTCACGCACGACCAGATCGAGGCCATGACCATGGCCGACCGGATCGTGGTGCTCCAGAGCGGCACGATCCAGCAATATGACACGCCGGAAACGGTGTACGAGCGTCCGGCCAACCAGTTCGTCGCCGGCTTCATCGGCTCGCCCGCGATGAACTTCTTCCCGGTCGAATGGCGTCAGGAAAGCGCAATTCTCTCGCAAGCTGGGACGATGGTGCCGGTGGATGCCGGGACCGCGGCCCGCCTGAGCAAGGCCGGCAATGCGGTGCTCGGCATTCGTCCCGAACATTTCGCCGTGGCAGCAGACGCTGCCGATGGCATTGCCATCAACATCAAGCTGGTCGAGCCGCTCGGCTCGGATACGCTGATACATTTCGATCTCGCCGGCGGCTCCGCCATCGCGCGGGTAGATCCGTCGTTGCGGCCGAAGGTCGGCGATCGCATCAATCTGCGCCTGCTGCCGGGCAAGACCCATTTGTTCGATGCCGGCAACGGAGAGGTCCTGCGGTGAGCGCATCGGTCGACATCGGCGATCTGTCGGCGCTGGCGGACGTCGCGTCCAAGGCAAGGCCTGTGCAGGTGATCTGCCTCGGGCTCTCCGCACTCGACCAGGTCTGGCGCGTCGATCGGCCGTTCGCGGGTGGAAGCGAGAAGATCAAGGCTCTCGAATATGGCACGCTCGGCGGCGGCATGGCCGCTAATGCGAGCGTTGCCGTGGCAAAGCTCGGGGCGTCCGTCGCGTTCTGGGGGCGGGCAGGGAATGATGCCGCTGGCCACGAAATGAAATCCGCGTTCACGGCCGAAGGTGTCAATGTCGACAATTTTCGGCTGTTTACGGAGGGCCGCTCGTCGGTCTCCGGCATCATCGTCGACAGCGCCGGTGAACGGCAGATCGTCAACTTCCGCGGTCTCTACCCGGAGGCAGCGGACTGGCTGCCGCGGGACGCCATCGCGCGCGCATCTTCCGTGTTGGCCGATCCGCGCTGGGTGGAGGGCGCCGCGACGCTGTTCGCTGAAGCGCGAGCGCGCGGCATTCCGACGGTGCTGGACGGCGACATGGCCGACGCCGAGGTGTTCGAGCGGCTGCTGCCATTGACGGATCATGCGATCTTCTCCGAGCCAGCGCTTACGGCCTTTGCCGGCTCCGCTGAGGATAAATCGCTCGGAGCGCTGGCGCGGTTTGGATGCCGCGTCGTTGCCGTCACGCGCGGCGAGGGAGGTGTGAGCTGGTACGAGAGCGGCCAACTGCACCGGCAGGCCGCTTATGCCGTCGATGTCGTCGATACCACAGGTGCCGGCGACGTCTTCCACGGCGCCTATGCGCTGGCGATCGGCGCCGGCCTCGATGTGCAGGCCGCCATGGCTTTTTCGGCGGCGACAGCCGCGATGAAATGCCGCCACGCCGGCGGCCGCAACGGAATCCCCGATATCAACGAGTGTCTTGCATTCATGAGGACGAAGCCATGAGAACGATTGGAAAGAACCGCGGCCTGGCAAGGCTTGCTGACGCGGATGGCCACTTTCGCATGGTCGCGCTGGATCAGCGGCCGCCACTGTTCGATGCCATCGCCAAAGCAAAAGGCATCACGCGGGAACAAGTCGAATATTCCGACGTCACGGCGGCCAAGCGCCTCCTGGTCGAAAACCTCGCGCCGCATTGCAGCTCCATGCTGTTCGACCCGAATTTCGCGGTGCCGGCCGCGATTGATCTGCTGCCACCGCGCTGCGGCCTGATCATGACGCTGGAGGAGCACCGGGTCGAGGAGACCGCGGGCGGCCGCAAGTCGCGCGCCATCACAAATTGGAGCGTGGAGAAGATCCGGGCCATGGGCGGCGACGCCGTCAAGGTGCTGGCCTGGTACCGGCCGGACGCCGATGCCGCGGTGAACGCGCATCAGAAGGAGTTCGTGCGCGAGATCGGCGAGGATTGCGCCCGCCACGACATTCCCTACGTGCTCGAGCTGCTGGTCTATCCTTTCCTCGGCAGTGCCAATCACACCGCCGATTACGTGGAGTCGCCCGGCAAGCTGCCCGGCCTTGTCATCGACAGCGTGCGTGAATTCGTCAAGCCGGAGTACGGCGTCGATCTCCTCAAGCTGGAGAGCCCGCTTGCGGCCAACAGCTTGCCGGCCCGGGACGGCAGCACGGAGGCCAAGGCCGCGCAGAAGGAGTTCGACGCGATCGGCGACATCTGTCGTGGCCGCAACGTCCCCTGGGTGCTGCTGTCGGGCGGCGCCGCGCCGGAGAAGTTCGAACGAGTGCTCGACTATTCCTATGCCGCGGGCGCCAGCGGCTTTCTCGCCGGCCGCACCATCTGGCTCGATGCCGTCCTGAAGAATTTCCCGGACCGTGCGGCGGTCTCGGCCAGCCTGCGCAAGGATGGCCTCGGTGTGCTTCAGCGCCTCAACAAGCTGACCACGGCCAAGGGCACACCGTGGAAGGCGCGCTTTCCGGCTTTCACCGACATCAAGCAGGAAGGTGACTTCGCACGCGCCTACTGAAATGATGGCGGCTCCGCGTTTTCCGATCGCAGGATCTGCAACATGACTGACGGCTTCACCATCCGCTCGATCGAGGCGTATTGCTATCGTTATCCGCTGGCGGCGCCGGTGGTGACCTCGTTCGGCAGGATGCTCAACCGTCCTGCCGTCTTCGTTCGCGCGGTCGACGAAGACGGCGTCGAGGGCTGGGGCGAAGCCTGGTCCAATTTTCCAGCGCCCGGCGCGGAACATCGCGCCCGGCTCGTTAACGAGGTGCTGGCGCCCGGCCTCGTGGGGCTCAAATTCGATGGTCCTGTTCAGGCCTTCGAGGCCCTGACCAAGGGTACCGAAGTCCTGGCGCTCCAATGCGGCGAACCCGGTCCGTTTGCTCAGGCGATTTCAGGCATCGATCTCGCGCTGTGGGACCTCTCGGCACGCCGCCGGCGTTTGCCGCTGTGGCGGCTGCTCGGTGGCCAGTCGAATAAGATCAAGGTCTATGCCAGCGGCATCAATCCAGACGGCGCTGCACAAACGGCTGAGGCCGCGCTCGAGCGCGGCCATCGCGCGCTGAAGCTGAAGGTGGGCTTCGGACCCGAGACCGATCTCGCCAACCTCACCGCGTTGCGCAGGATTGTCAGCGCCGGCATGCTGGCCTGCGATGCCAACCAAGGATGGTCGGTCACGCAGGCGATCGAGATGCTGCCGCGGCTCGCCGAGTTCGATCTGCGCTGGCTGGAGGAGCCGATTCGCGCCGATCGGCCCCGAGAAGAATGGCGCAGGGTGCGCCTACTGGCGAAGATGCCGATCGCTGCCGGCGAAAACATTTCGAGTCTCGAAGCTTTCGAGGACGTCCTGGCCGAGGACATACTGGGCGTGGTCCAGCCCGATATCGCGAAATGGGGCGGGCTCAGCGTCTGCACTCCACTGGCTCGCGACATCCGGACGTCAAGCAAGACGTTCTGCCCGCACTATCTCGGCGGCGGCCTTGGCCTCCTTGCGTCCGCGCATCTGCTCGCCGGTGTCGGAGGCGATGGCTGGCTGGAAGTCGATGTCAACGACAACCCGCTGCGCGATCTCTATTGCGGCCCGGTTCTCAACGTGAGGGATGGCACGGTTGAATTGGATCAAGAACCAGGGCTCGGAATTACGCCCGACCTTTCACGGATCGAGCGCTATCGCAGCATCTAGATCATGATGCCGTCAGGTGGCGCAGCTGCGGCCGGTTTGATGTCCGTCAGGCAGGGTGACAGGCCATCACTATCGGTCAGAGGCGCAGCCGTGAGAATAGGTCACTTGGGATTGGTGTCTTTGTAGATGATCCCGTCCTTCATGATGACGACAAGCTTATTTGCGGGGTCCTCGATGAGGCGAATGTCTTCCAGCGGATTGCCATCGACGAGCAGGAGATCGGCCAACGCGCCTTCCTCGACCACTCCGATCCTGCCGGGATAAGGATTCCGCGCACCGGAAAGCGCGAGCAGCTCTCCATTGGTTGAGGTCGCCATCGTCAGCGCTTCCGCCGGCGTGAACCACCGCGTGAGGTCTACGATGCCCTGACCCTGATGCTCGGCCAGTGGCTTCGAGAAGAGGATATCTGTTCCAAAGGCGGTCTTGATCCCAAACTTCTTGACGAACCCGTACACGGTGTCCGTTCCCGCAACAACCTGGCGCATCTGCGCCTGTTGGGCGGGCGGGAGCATGGCTGCGCCGCCGAGGTCTACGAACGGCTGAGTGCTCAGCCAGATTTGCTTCTCGGCGATGAGGCGTGCAGTCGGTTCATCCATGAGATGACCATGCTCGATCACTTTGACGCCCGCGGCGATGGAACGTCGAATTGCGCTCGGTGTATATGCGTGTGTTGCAACATACGTCCCCCAATCGGTGGCGGTTTCGACGGCCGCGCGCAAGTCCGCTTCGCTGAATGTGGTTACATCAAGCGGGCTGAAAGGCGAGGCGACGCCTCCCCCTGCCGTTAGCTTGACCTGGGACGCGCCCTGCATGAGCTGTTCGCGCACGCGCTTGCGGACCTCGTCGGGATCATCCGCGATGATGCTTCCGCCGAGCTGTTCGACGCGGCTTGTTCCGCCCTGACTTTGCGGCAACTCCCAAAGCTCGCGGAAGTCTCCATGGCCGCCGGTGACCGTGATGACGGCTCCCGATGGATAGATGCGAGGACCCGGGACGAGACCTTCATCGATCGCGCGTTTGAGTGAGAAGGTGGGGCCGCCCATGTCCCTGACTGTCGTGAATCCGCGCATCAGTGTCGCTGTCGCTTCCGCGCTCGCCAGCAGCGTCGTATATCCGAGGTCGCTCGACAGCATCTGCGCGGGTGTCGGACGGACCATCATCGCGTGCCAGTGCATGTCGCTGAGCCCGGGCATCAGCACGCGTCCACCGCCTTGTATTACGCGGGCGTCCACGCGACGATCGGTTGGAATGGGCGCGGTCACGATCCGCTCGATGATGTTTCCGCGGACGACGACATTCGATGGGACGGAAAGCGTCTCGCTCTTCCCGTCAAAGATGCGCACGTTCTCGAAGACGGTGACTGCAATCCGCTCTTGCGGCTCCGCCGGCGTGAGAAAGGTGCACGTCGCAACAATGATCGTGGCACACTCGGCTATCCGCATTTGCAGTGTTCCTTCCTAGCATGTCGTATTCTCTCGCCAGCGGCGCGGAGCCCGGCGGAAGTTGTCGCGCCGCACACGAGTTCGTTCTGATTCGCTCGACCGACAACCATCGGACCGTGACCATTTGGCGAGAGCCATCCATCAGAACATTCGTGGCAAGGTCGGGTCCCTATGCTGTTACATTCGACTTGCGCCAGCTTCCGCTTGATGTGAGCTCCGTTGCACCAAAGGACCCGCGTAGAAGTACGTTCCGCGGATTGAGCGGGGTCCCCGAGCCTTCCAGTCCGCCAGCTTAGAGACGCCATCTGTCCCGTACATTAGGGATTCTCTGTACACCGGCGGAGCAGGAATCGGGGTGCCAACTGTGGAAATAGCGCTCTATGAAAGCTCTACCCGGGTAAACTTGGTTCAATTTTCTGCGCAGCTTACTAATAATCTCTCCTAATCCGGCAGCGTACTCCTCAATCATCGAAGTATCTCATCCAAGCCAGACGACATTCTTTCGTTACGTTCTATGTTTTTCTTAGGATCGGGCATCCTTAGCCGCTTTTGATTGTGCCTTTCGCGCGCTCCCGTATGCGCTGGAAGGTGACGTAGAGCATCGGCACCAGGAAGATCCCGATCGAGCTTGCTGCGAGCATACCAGCGAAGACAGCGGTGCCCACTGCTCTGCGGCTCAGCGCGGCAGCTCCGGTCGCAATGACCAGCGGCAGAAGGCCGAGGATGAACGCAAGTGACGTCATCATGACCGCACGAAAACGCATATGGGCACCCTGAACCGCGGCCTCACAGATCGGGATACCCGCCTCCCGCTGTTCCCTCGCAAACTCGACGATCAGGATGCCGTTCTTGGCGGCAAGAGCGATCAGCACAACGAGGCCGATCTGGCCATAGAGGTCGAGATTGAGGCGCGCAATCATGATGCCGAAATAAGATCCGAGCACACCGACGACCACCGACAGCAGCACCGGGATCGGGATCACCGTGCTCTCGTAAAGTGCGACCAGGAACAGATAGGCGAACATCACGGCCAGCGCGAGCACGATTCCGGTCTGACCTGCCGCTCCCTGCTCCTGAAAGGCGGTGCCGGTCCAGGCGAAGTCGTAGCCGGACGGCAGCACGGCGTCGGAGATCTGCGCCATCGCGGATAGCGCGGTGCCCGAAGAGGTCCCCGGCGCAGGGCTGCCGTTCACCGTCACGGAACGATGATTGTTGTAGCGAGTGATCACCTGCGGCCCGGTTACGACCATGACGTCGGCCAGCGCCCGCATCGGCACCATCTCGCCGTTGTTGTTGCGCACGTAGATCCGCCAGATATCCGAGACGTGGGCGCGATCGGATGCGTCGCCCTGCACGTTGACCTGCCAGGTGCGTCCGAACAGGTTGAAGTTGTTGACGTAGACGCCGCCGAGCGTCGCCTGCAGCGCAATGAAGATGTCATTGACCGCGACGCCCAGCGATTGGGCCTTTCGCCGGTCGACGTCGAGATAGAGCGACGGATTGGTTGCGGTGAAGGTCGAGAACACGCGCGTGAGCCGCGAATCGGCGTTGGCGGCGCCGATCAGGGCGTTTGTCACGCTGGAGATCGCGGCTGGGCCCTGTCCTTCCAGAGCTTGAAGCTGGTACTCGAATCCGCCGCCGGTGGAGAGGCCGATGATCGGCGGCAGGTTGAATGGCAGCACATTGGCTTGTCGTACCTCGGCACCGGCTGCCAATGTCCTGGAGATTAGCGCCTGCGCCGAGTCTGCGGCCGCCGTCCGGTCGGAAAATGGCTTGAGCCGCGCCACCACCAGTGCGCTGTTCGATTGGGAGACGCCATCGAGCAGTGAAAAGCCGATCACCGCGAGCACGTGATCGACGGCCGGCATCTGTTTCAGGACGTCTTCGATCTGGCGGGTAACCTGGCTGGTGCGCGCGACCGACGCGCCGTCCGGGAGCTGCACCGAGGTGAAAAAGGCGCCCTGGTCCTCCTCCGGCAGGAATCCCGTCGGAGTAATGATCGAGACACCGAAGACGCCGGCGGCGAATACGGCAACCAGCAGCAGGGAGAGGGCGGCCCGGCGCACGAGGTAGCGGACGCCGTTGCCGTAGCGCTCGCGCAACCAGTCGATGCCGCCGAGTACACGGCCGATGATGCCGCGGGGCCGTCTGCCGTGGCGCATCAGCAACGCGCACAGTGCAGGGGATAGCGTCAGGGCGTTCAGCGCCGAAATCAACATTGCGGCGCTGATCGTCACGGCGAACTGACGGAACAACGTGCCCGAAATGCCGGGAATGAACGCGATCGGCACGAAGACGGAGAGCAGCACCAGAGTGATCGCGATGATCGGCGCGGTGATCTGGGTCATGGCTTTCTTGGTGGCCTCGGCTGGACCCAGGCTTGGTTCCGCCGCCATGACGCGCTCGACATTCTCCACGACGACGATGGCATCGTCGACGACGATGCCGATGGCGAGGACCATCGCGAGCAGCGATACCGTATTGGCCGAATAGCCGAACGCGAGCAGAACTGCGAACGTGCCGATCAGGCTCACCGGTACTGCGATGGCCGGGATCACCGTCGCACGGAGACTACCGAGGAAGATATAGACGACCAGCATCACGAGGACGAAGGCTTCGGCCAGTGTCCGCAAGACCTCCGCGATCGTGTCCCGAACGAAGCTCGTGGAATCGTATTGGACGAGATAGCTCAGTCCAGGCGGAAATCGCGTTGACAGCCGTTGCATCGTCTCGGCCACCGCTCGCGCCGTGGTCACCGCGTTCGCTCCCGGCGCAAGGTAGACTGCGATTGGAACGGCGGCGCGCCCGTCGATCCGCGCTTCGCTGTCGAGGTTCTGCGCACCGATCTCGACGCGCGCGACGTCTTTCACCAGCAGCGAGGATCCGTCGGGATTGGCGCGCAGCACGATGTTGGCGAATTGATCGGCGCTGGCGAGTCGGCCAAGGGTCTGCACGTTGAATTGGAACTGCTGATCGTCGCTGATCGGCCGCGCGCCGATGCGGCCGACGGCAGCCTGGACGCTCTGCGCGCGGATCGCGGCAATCACGTCCGACGGGGTCAAGCTGAGGCTGGTGAGCCGCTGCGAATCGAACCAGATTCGCATCGAATAGTTCATCTTTGCGAACAGGTTCGCTTGGCCGACGCCCGGCGTGCTCGCGATCGCGTCCAGCGCGTTGATGATGGCGTAGTTGGTGATGAAGAGGGGATCCTGCTGGCCGTCGGCGCTGTAGAGCACGAGGAATTGCAGGATCGACGAGGATCGCTTCTGCACCCTCACGCCTTGCTGCTGCACCTCCGTCGGCAACTGCGACAGCGCGCTCTGCACGCGATTATTGACGTTGACCGTGTTGATGTCGGCATTGGTGCCATGCGCGAAAGAAATGGTGAGCGTGTAGCTGCCGTCATTGCCGCTGGTTGATTTCATGTAGAGCGCGCGGTCGACGCCGATCACCTGCGCTTCGAGAGGCTGGGCGACGCTGCTTTCCACAACCTCGGCGGACGCGCCTGGGAAGGTCGCGGAGACGGTGACCTGCGGCGGCACGATATCTGGAAATTGCGCCACGGGAATTTGAGTGAGTGCCAGCGCGCCGGCAATGGTGATGAGAAGTGCAATCACTATCGCAAGGCGCGGACGATCGACGAAGACGCCCGATATCATGGGGTGCGGTCCGCGGCGTGGGGCCGGATCGGAGTGCCGCGGCCGCTCCGCGGTGGCGCCTCGCTCGCTACGCCGTCCATGCTCGACCGCAGGAGTGCGCTTGCTGTATCCGGAGCGACGGTCTGACCCGCGCGAACCCGCTGCAGCCCTTCGGCGATCACCTTGTCGCCGGCAGCAAGCCCGCCGATGACGGCGGCAATTGTTGCGGTCGATTGTCCGAGCTGAACGCGCCGCTGCTCTGCCTTATTGTCCTTGCCGACGACGAGAACATAGTCGCCGCGCTGGTCGGACAACACCGCCGCGCGTGGGATCGCAAGTACTTCGATCGGCTGGACGCCTTCGAGCAGAACGGTGACGAACTCGCCGTCGGTCAGCTCGTGCGCGGTCACGCCTGCGGCAGACGGGGCGCGCAAGATCGGGTTGGCAATCTCGCCGCGGACCATGATCGTGTCGGTATTCTGGGCGATGCTGTTGTCGACGAAGTTCAGTCTGCCGGACTGACCGTACATACGGCCGTCCGGCAGCCGAAGCCTGATCGTCACGGCCTCGAGACCGCCTTGTGGGAGGTACCGCTCGCGCAGCTCGAGCCCCTCTCGCAGCGGCACCGGGAACGTGACGTGCATCGGGTCCTGGCTGACGATCGTGGTCAGCACGCCGGAGGAGGGCCCGACGATGTTGCCTTCGGTTACCGCCGTGCGACCGATCTTGCCGTCGATCGGAGCATTGATGACGGTGTAGTCGAGATTGATTTGGGAGGCCTGGACCTGCGCCTGGGCAGCCTGGACCTGGGCCTGTAAGCTGCGCTGGGTGGCGAGCGCGGCGTCATAGGTCGATTGCTGCCCGGCCGGCCCGCCGAGAAGGGTGTGCGCGCGCTCCGTCGTCAGCCTGGCGTTTTCCAGCATCGCCTCGAGTTGCGCCACCTGCGCCTGCTTGGCTGCGAGATCGGCCTCGAATGGGCCGCGCTCCAGCCGATAGAGCTGGTCGCCCTTTTTGATCTCGGCACCCTCGTTGAACAGCCGCTGCTCCAGAGCGGCGGTGACACGGGCTGTCACGTTGACTCGGTTGACCGCCTCAACTCGGCCGAGGAACTCGTTGCTTTCGGTGATCAGCCGGCGCGTTGCCTCCACAACGCCGACGGCAGGCGTGGAAGGCGTCGGCTGGGTCCGGACAGTCCCGCCGATCAAGACGGTAACCAATCCTGCCGCCAGCAATCGGATCGCGACGTCAGCAAGGTTCATGGTCCGCTCCGTGTTCCAGAGCTCCGAACGCCGACGTCACTTCGTTCGGCGTCTGGCGGACTGCATTACTCGCGCTGCGTCCTGTTGCTGCGGGCTGGTTCGTCGTAACCTTTGCGATGGCTGTAGAACATCAGCGCGATCAGGCCGCAGCCTAAGATCAGGATGAGAATCACGGCTCCGGTCAGGATGACGTTTCCATAGAGTGGCATCGGCGTCGATCGCCAGACTGACACGCAAAACCAGCTCGCCCCGACCAGCAGAGCGGCCAGCAAGGCGGCGATCGCCCATTGATTCCTGTCGCGCATCGTTACCTCCATCAGCTTCGCAAGGCTTTGGAGACCCGCCTAGACCCAACGCCATCCGCAGCGGCGCCGGCCGCGGTGCCACCAGCAGACCCAGCGCCGGTGCCGGCGACGGCCCGGTGGAGGGCCCCAGCCGGGTCGCGGAGGTGGTCCCCACTGCGTCTTGATCAGTTCTGATGAGATGCTGGCGCGTCGCGGATCTGGATCGATCGGTAGCGCTTCGGCAACGTCGATCAAGCGGACGCCGGTGGCGCCGATCGCGGCAGCGGCAAGGGCGCTCGTTGCAAAGCCTAGGAAGGCTCGGCGGCTGGAACCAACCATGTGTCGTCCTCCTCTGTCACGCAGTCGACCGCAGCGATTGCAGGGCGTAGAGCAGCCATGCGAGACCATGTGAGATCAGGTCGACGCCGAGCAGGAAGCCGAGCGCCCAGACGCTGATGTCGGGGAAGCCAAACAGGATGAGCACGCCGGCGACGATCGCGAAGACGCCGGAGATCAGCATCATCCAGCCGTTCTGTCGCCAATAGGCGAAGCTCAGCACGCATCGAACAACACCGGATGCGAACAGCAGCGCGCCGAGGAAATAGGTCAGGATCAGGGCGCCCGACACCGGCTGGGTGAGAAGGATCAGGCCGAATGCGAGGTAGAGCGCACCGAGAACGATCCGCCACAGGAAACTGCCCCAACCCTTTGTCCAGAACGCATGCGCGATCTCGAAGGCGCCGGCAGCGATTGCGGTGAGCCCAATGAACTTGACGCTGATGATCGTGGCGAAGGCGAGATCGCCGAGGGCGAGGAGGCCGGCAGCGATCAGGACGATGCCGAGGAGAGCGCACGCCCAGAGCGGTGGGGCACCCAGCGTGTTGAGATCGTCGCGGCTGTCGTACACTGTCATGCCAACCTCCTGGGTGCTCACGCCCCGATCGACGCACCTTCGATCGTAGCGCTGGACCAGCAGGTCCAACATCGGACGAAACCCGGAGTTGCGGGGCGGGAATATTCTCATTCCAACTTGTTGCGACCTTTCCTGAGCCGGGCACGGCTCATCGCGGGCCGCGCGGGCCCAGTGTCAGATGGGTCACGCCGGCCGCGAGATTGAGACCGATCGAGCGTTCGATCGAGATCGGCTGCAGCATGATGCTCCTGCGCGAGCCGCCAATCAGGACGTTGGCGCCGAGGCCGGGGCCTAGTGCGAAATTGCCACTCGCGCCCACATAGCTGCCGCGCAAAGTGCCGGCACCAATCCGCGAAGTCCTGGCGAACACGGCCCAGGAGAGCGTGCCGGCGCTGGTCACGCCGAGATCAAGGCCGAGGCGTCTGATCCGTCCCTCGTAGATGTAGCGGCGGGCAGGGCGCACCCCATCGAACACGCAGCGCAGCGACTGCGTCGATCCGAGCACCAGTCCGACGCGCGGCTCCGAGAAGCATAGCAGCCTGCCCATTCTAAATCTCTCGGCTCCTGCGGGCGAGGGAATCGTCAACAGCACCGCCACTGCGCCGACGGCCGCGAGATATGGCAATTGTCGCATTCAAGCCTCCGCCTGGTGTTTTGTTTCGGTCGGGGCCCGCGGCGGGCCGCCGTCCCGGCGTAGCCAGAACGAAATGGCCAGCCCGATCAGCAGCACGGCGCCGAGCAGGAAGAAGAAGATGGATTGCTTCAGCCACGAGATCGCCGGGACGGCTGCGCCCATTGCAAGGCCGAGAAAAGCGATCTGCAATGACAACAGGCTGATGCCTGCGAGGAATGTGCCGAGCGCGAGCAGCGTCAGCAGGACGAGACCGGTTGCCGGCGTCGGGAGCAGTTGCTGAACGCCGGAGACCAGGATGATGTTCATCGTGATCAGGACGGCGATCCAGTGCAGCGCCTGGGTCCAGATCAGACGAATCTGACCCTCCCTGCCTTCGATCTCCGGCCATTTGGTGATGACGCAGACCACCCCGATCGCCAGCGCCAGGAATTCCCAATAGCCGATCAGCGGCTGGTGCGAGACGTTGGTATAGGCAACTCCTGCGATGGCGAGCAGCAGCGCGACGGCGTACGGAAGCTGCTGCCAGACAAGACGCCCCATCCCCGAGCGAGCCTGTTGAGGCACGTGGTCTTCACGCTGCTGTGCATCCGTTTCGCTCATGGCTGCTCACCCAGGATTGGGGGATCGGTCGTTGCCGGTTCGATCCTGTCTCCGAGATAATCCTCGACATACAACCTGATGATCGCCACCCGTCCGACCGCGACCAGCGGCATCGCGAGCGCAATGCCCATGACGCCGAACAAGGCGCCCAGCAGGACGATGGCGACCAGGGTCCAGGCTGGCGGGGTCTCGACCGCATGCCGCTGAATCAGCGGGCCGATGACGTAACCTTCGATCGACTGGATGATGGTGTAGACCGCGACCGCCCAGATCAGCGGCGAGGCTCCGAGCGGCATCGCAACGAGCGCGATCGGGATCGCGGCGACGATTGGCCCAAGATAGGGGATGAAGTTCGACAATCCTGCCTGCAATCCGAGAACGAATGGGCCAGGCAGGCCGATGAGGTAAAGGGCAAGCCAGACGAAGAGCGTCATCAGGATGATGCGGATCAACTGGCCGACGAACCACAGCCGCATCACGGTGCCCATCTCGTCCATCACCTCGCGCGCGCGGGCCCGGTAAGATTGCCTGACCAGCACGACCACGCTGTCGCGGTAGCTGATGGGATCGAAGGCGAAGAGAATGCCGAGGAACAAGATCACGAGCACGGCGGTCAAAAGGCTCGAGGCGCCGCCGAGCAGGAATTGCGCATGGCTGAGGAACCGACCCTGGTCGGCGAACAGCCACTGCGCGAAGTCACGCCCCCATTCCGGGCCGAGCAGATCCACGCCATAAGACAACAAATGCTCTTGCAGGATGTCGACCTGGGCATCCATGACTTTCAGCAGCACACGCGTCTGCTCCGGCAGCTTACCGGTCCCCCAGGCCAGCCCGAAGCCTGCCAGCGCCGACAGCAGCAGGAGAACGAGCGTCAGACGCCAGACGCGGCTGAGAGGAAGAACCGGCGCCAGAGCCCGGGCTGCGGCATCGAGAAAGGCTGCGAAAAGCACGCCTGCGAACACGATCAAGAGACTCGACACCGTTTGCCAGACCAGGAAGAGGGCCACGGCCACGACGAGCACAGTGAGGCCGATCGCAAGCAGGCTCGGTCGTCCGGATTGGACCGAATCGTCGATCGGGCTCTCATTCCGAACGAGGCCGCGGACCCGCTCGGATCCGACCCTGGCGTCGCTCATCGATCGGTCCGCCGTCATGTGGTCACGCCTCACGAGCGGACGCGGCGGCTGCCAAAATGCGGATGCTTGCCGCCGCGATGACGCCAATAGCGATGCTTGAATGGATTCATGTTGGTGTTGATGTTGGGCCTCGCATCGCCCGGGGCGGCCGTGCCGGTTTGCTTCGGCGCGGCCACGGTATCGTCCTTCGGCTGAGCCGGGGAAATGCTTGACGGCAGAGTGGCGGCTACGACTGCGGTGAGGAACAGGGTACGATAGTTGATCCACATCTTCATCCTCGCCTCCATGCGGTCAGCGACAATCGGTCAGATCGCGATGGCTCCGACAGCCAGGCCGTAGATTCCGATCCCCGCGGCGATGGCCACCGCGCCGAACAGGACGGACTCGACCGGCTTGAAAAGCCGCTCCTTGCGTTCGCGCTTGGCGATCAGGAACAGCAGCGTTCCCGGCGCGTAGAGGATCGCGGACAGCAGGAGAAATTTCGCCCCGCCCGCGTAGATCATTCCCGCCGCGTAGAGCGTCGCGACGGCCGCGAAGATCCCCTCGCTGGTGCGGGCGCGCTCGCCGGAAGCATAGGCCTCACCAGTCCATGCGAGCTTCAGGCCGTAAGCCGCCACGAGGAAATACGGGACCAGTGTCATTGCGCTCGTCATCTTGAGGGCGAGCGTGAAGGCATATTCGGCGAACCAACTCACAAGAAGCAACGCCTGGATCACGCAGTTGGTGAGCCAGAGCGCGCCGACAGGGACCTTGTGAACGTTCTCGCGCGCCAGAAAGGCCGGCATCGTGCGCTGAATGGCCGCTGAGTGCAGGATCTCGGCCGCAAGGAGGGACCATGACAGGTAATTGCCGAGGATCGAGATCAGCAATGCGATACTGATGAACACACCGCCCCAGCGGCCGACCATGGCCTCCATCACGCCTGCCATCGATGGTGTCGGCAGGTCCGCGAGCCCGCTCCGCGGCAGGATGCCGTAGGACAGGAGTGTCACGAGCACGAGAAGGCAGAGAACGGTCAGAAAGCCGGTGACCGTCGCGATACCGATGTCGTCGCGCCTTCGTGCGTAACGCGAATACACGCTCGCGCCCTCGATGCCGACGAAGACGAACACCGTGAGCAGCATCGTGCTGCGGACCTGGCTCAACACCTGCCCGGCGTCGGGCTCGGTCGTTCCCCAGAAATTGTCGGAGAAAAGCCCGCGGTTCAGGGCGACCGCAGCCACCACGATGAACAGCACGATGGGAATGATCTTCGCGAAAGTTGTGACCGTGTTGAGCGCGGCAGCCCCCTTGATGCCGCGCAGCACCAGAATATGGACGCTCCAAAGCAGCACGGAGGCCGAAGCGATGGCTACCGGCGTGGTGCCGTCGCCGAACACGGGGAAGAATTGGCCGAGCGTGGCCTTGATCAGGATGAGGCAGGCGACGTCGGCTAGACAACAGCCGATCCAGTAGCCGGCGGCGGACGCAAAGCCGATGTAATCACCGAAACCGGCTTTGGCATAGGCGTAGATGCCCGCATCGAGCTCCGGCTTGCGCCGGGATAGCGATTGGAACACGAAGGCCAGAGTCAACATGCCGGTGCCAGCAATCATCCAGGCAATGATCGCTCCCAAAGCGCCGGTGGTGCGCCCGAACTGAGCCGGCAATGCGAAGATGCCGGAGCCGACCATCGACCCGATCACCAGGGCGATCAGCGCATTGCGCGAAAGCTTCTGATCGGCCTCGCTTGTCGAAGCAGCCATGATGGATGCCTTCCGATCCGAGGCGGCTGCATTCGCGGCCTCCCTCCCCGAACCTTAGAGCCACCTCCCGCGTGCGCACATCAGGGATTGTCTGTAGGAAGAGAGGCAGGAAATCGGTGGCCGCCGATTCAGATATCGCCACGGGAAGCGGCGGTGTCGTCCTCGCCCTTGTGCCAGGACGTCGGCAACGTATCCCGCGCGACCAGCACGACGCTGCCACGGAAGAACTCGCCGGACTTGGCGAGTTCGGCGGCCAGGCGCCTGGCATGTAGGACGGCCGCATCCTGCTCGCTAAGATCGCATCCGATCGTGTCGGGCGAGACGCCGTATCGATCGGTGATATGGAAGAAGAAGCGCATGCCTCCGGTTAGGTCATGGCGCCTCCGGTCTCCAGTGACAAAAGCGCAAGGTGCCTCAGTCAATAGTCTTACGACCCCGAAGCAGGTTCCAGTCTTACGGATCGGCAATCAGCGCCATGCCGTCCCCATTCGGGCGAAGAGTGGTTTTCACCTGATGTCTTCGGGTGATTGTCCGATGTTGTTCCGTCGAAGCAGAGCCTAGCGTGGTCGCGCTTTAGGGGGCTGCACAGGAGGATGCGATGTCGAATCTCGATGAGAACTTGGCGGCGACAGACGTCGTCGGCGGCCGGATCACCGTGGATGCCGGACTGCGCCAGTACATGTTGCGGATCTATGGCTATATGGCCGCGGGTGTCGCCCTGACCGCCGTCGCCGCCGGCCTGACCTATCAGGTCACCGGCCCCGCGCTGCTGCAGAGCCCGCTGATGTGGGTTTTCATCCTGGCGCCGCTTGGGTTGGTGTTCTTTCTCAGCTCGCGCATCGAGACATTGTCGGTGCCAACTGCGCGCCTGCTGTTCTTCCTCTATGCTGCCCTGGTCGGTATCTCGCTCTCGATCCTACTACACATCTACACCAGTTCGTCGATAACCCGCGTCTTCGTGATCGCTGCTGCAATGTTCGGCGGGCTCAGCGTCTTCGGCTACACGACCCGGCGCGACCTGTCGGGATTGGGTACCTTCCTGTTCATGGGGCTGATTGGGATCATCTTCGCGAGCGTCGTCAACCTGTTCCTGTGGTCGACTGCGCTCGACTGGCTGATCTCGATCGTAGGAGTCGGCGTGTTTGCCGGCTTGACGGCCTATGATACGCAGCGGATCAAGGCGATGTACGACAGCGCGGATGACCAAACCGCTTCGGGGCGAAAGTCGGTCATTGCCGCGCTGTCGCTCTATCTCAATTTCCTCAACCTGTTCCTGATGCTGCTGCGTCTTGCGGGCGGCCGCCGTTGAGAAGGGAAGGGCGGCGGCTCAGGCCGCCGGCCGCTCCACCGTGCTGGCGAGGGCATCGCGCAACGCCTTTTCCTTCGTCTCGTCGAGGGAGGTCTTGAATACGACGCCGCCCGCGTCCTTGATCTCCTTAATCACCTTGTCGGCGGTCATGTGCTTGATCAGGACGAACAGGGCGGCGTTGCCGGGCTGAAGACTGGTGGAGAGACTCTTCATAAAGGCATCGTCGATGCCGACGTCCGAAAGAGCGCCGCCGAGCGCACCGGACGCTGCGCCTACGGCAACTCCGAGGATCGGATTGAGAAAGAGGACACCGATTAAAAGGCCCCAGAAGCTTCCCGTCACCGCGCCCATGGCGGTCGTGTTGACGAGTTGGTTGAGCTTGATGCTGCCCTGGTCCGTCTTTACGGCGATCACGGCGTCACTGATCGTGATCAGATACTCCTTCTGCAGCTTAAGCAATCGCTGACGCACTTCCTCGGCCTTCGCCTCGGACGGATATACGATGGCGACCAGATCGGACATGAAGACCTCCCGTTGGAGCATGCAAGCGACCCGAGGAAGCTACCGCGCGAGAGCTGCCTCAGGGGATCGGAGAAAACCCTCGGTCTCGATGGGGATTGTCCCGATGGGAGATTGGAGGTTGATGGTCGCATCCAGAAGGGGTGACGTACAGCGACATCGCTCGCGCCCGGCGCGAGGGTAATCCCGGGCAGCGACTAGGTAATCACCTGATGGGCCGGGCCGAGGCCACGGCGCATGGTTCGATCTCGAAATGAGGAGTCGGCAACGCATCGTTCGAGACATCGGTGACGGCGTCGGTCTTCGCTCGCTCTTCGAGGCCATTCAATGACCGCGACGACATCGGCCCAGAAGCTCTCATTGTTCGCACTGACGGGAATGGTCGTCGGCTCCATGGTCGGCTCCGGCATCTTCTCGCTGCCGAGAACCTTCGGCACCGCAACCGGTCCCTTCGGCGCCA